>Ga0065709_1029307_pt1 | contig 35967 bp, 15 predicted proteins | sample Hoacrofraction14_2_FD_59096 | JGI IMG/M metagenome (GOLD analysis project Ga0065709, IMG submission 59096) | Hoatzin crop microbial communities from Cojedes, Venezuela, sample from fiber fraction 14 v1 | ecosystem: Host-associated > Birds > Digestive system > Esophagus > Crop | place: Venezuela...
GATTATCGAAAACCAAATTAATTTATTTTGGTCAGCAAATTAATTTATTTTGGTCAGCAAAATAAGTTATTTTGGTTTTGAAATTGCAATGTGGTGGAGGGTTTTTTACGAAAAAAGCAATCCTCCATCACTTAAAGTGCTGATATACAATTGAATATCTTAGCTGGTGGAGGGTTTGGGCAAAATTTTCATTTTATTTCAAGTTACAAAAGTTCATCGCCACTTGCGAAACTCGAGTAATTAAATAATGTACCAGTCCTGCAAGCAGTTCTCGACGAGTTCAGAAAGGCCGGAATAGAATTTACGCTGGACGGATTAATGGGACAGCAGGTAATTGATATGCTCAATTCTATGAAGGGTGACGACATTCGGATGATGGCTCAAAAACTTAGCGAAGAAGAGCAAATAAGATGGGTTGAAGAAAAGAAAAGTACAGCAACTCAATACTGCAGGATACTGACTGCCCTCACCCATATTTCCGTCCGTCACGACAGAAAAGGGCTCCGATACCACATCGGAGCCCCTTCTAAATTTTTTGATATGCGTTTGTAGATAGTAATTATGTAGTATGTAGTTTAAAATCGAATACTTCTCGTGCGGCAAAGGTACATATAAAAAGTCGGCCGCCCAAATAAAAGCGGGATTAAATTTCAGAATTCCACGCAAACGTTTGCGGTGCTGCAAGGCAGTTCTTATCCGTTAATTGCAATAAAATTGAGATTTTCTTTTGTGTTCTCCGACAATTTTACTAACTTTGCACACATATTCAACTAAAGCGATGAAAGAATTTGTATTGTCGGAGGCCAAGGCGGAAACCGCCATTCTGGTAGGACTAATCACCAAAGACCAGGACGAAGCCAAAACGAAAGAATATCTCGACGAGCTGGAATTTCTGGCCGATACGGCTGGTGCTGTCACCGTGAAGCGATTCACGCAGCGAGTGGGCGGACCCAGCCAGACCACCTATGTCGGCAAGGGAAAGCTTGAAGAGATAAAGCAGTACATCAAAGACGAGGAAGACCAGGAGCGCGAGATCGGAATGGTGATCTTCGACGACGAGCTGTCAGCCAAGCAGATCAGGAACATCGAGCAAGAGCTGAAAGTGAAAATCCTCGACCGCACATCGCTGATCCTCGACATCTTCGCCATGAGGGCGCAGACAGCCAACGCCAAGACCCAGGTAGAGCTGGCGCAATACCGCTATATGCTCCCCCGTCTGCAGCGACTGTGGACCCACCTCGAGCGCCAGGGCGGAGGCTCCGGCAGCGGCGGAGGGAAAGGCAGCGTGGGCCTGAGAGGTCCGGGAGAGACCCAGCTCGAGATGGACCGCCGTATCATCCTCCAGAGAATCACCCTCCTCAAGCAGCGCCTCGTGGAGATAGAGCGGCAGAAGACGACACAGAGGAAAAACAGAGGACGGATGATCAGAGTCGCCCTCGTAGGGTATACCAATGTAGGCAAGTCAACCATCATGAACCTCATCTCCAAGAGCGATGTGTTCGCCGAGAACAAACTCTTCGCCACCCTCGACACCACCGTCAGGAAGGTCGTCATCGACAATCTCCCCTTCCTGCTCGCCGACACCGTGGGATTCATCCGCAAACTGCCCACCGACCTCGTCGACTCGTTCAAGAGTACCCTCGACGAGACGCGGGAAGCCGACCTGCTGCTCCATGTCGTCGACATCTCGCACCCCGACTTCGAAGAGCAGATAGAGGTGGTGGAGAAAACCCTCAAAGACCTCGGATGCAGCGACAAACCGTCGATGATAGTGTTCAACAAGATCGACAATTACTCATGGGTGGAGAAGGAAGCCGACGACCTCACACCCGTGGAAAAACAGAATATCCCGCTCGAAGAGCTGAAGAAAACATGGATGGCAAGACTCTCCGACAACTGCATCTTCATCTCAGCGAAAGAAAAAGAAAACATACAGGAGTTCAGAGACGTGCTCTACCGCAAGGTGAGAGAACTCCATGTACAGAAATATCCTTATAACGACTTCCTCTATCCCACCGACGTAGAGGGCTAAAACATTGAAAATATGAAGAATTACCGACAACTGACCGAACAAGAAATCAGCATCCTTGAAAACAACAACTGCTGGGCTGAGGACTGGTCGAAAATCAAAGTGGCAGAAGAGTGGAAACCCAATTATATGCATCGCGTGATGATGTATGGCGACGTATACATCGGAGCCTTCGTGAAAAATGTGGAGGTGAGCTCCGGATTCGTGAAGCACTCCGGGATCAACAACGCCACGCTCAGGAATGTCACCATCGGCGATAACTGCCTTATCGAGAATATCGGAAACTTCATCAACAACTATACCATCGGCGACGACTGTTACATCTCCAACGTGAGCACTATGGAGACCACCGAAGGAGCCACCTTCGGAGTGGGCAACCTGATATCAGTGCTCAACGAGGTCGGCGACGGCAACCTGATACTCTTCCGCGACCTCAACAGCCAGTTTGCCGCCTTCATGGTGAAGCACTTCGGCGACAACGAGCTGAAAGACGCCGTGCGCCGTCTCATCCGCGAGGATGCCGAGATGACGAAGCCCGACAGAGGATTTGTAGCCGACAATGTGAAGATCGTGAACACCAAGGAGATAACCAACACCGTGCTCGGCAACGACTGCGAAATCGTCGGAGCGGCACGGCTGAGCGACTGCACCATCATGAGTTCGGCCAAAGCCAACGTATACATCGGCACCGGCGTAATCTGCGAAAACTCCATCATCTCCGACGGCTCGTCGGTTATCAACAGCGTGAAGATGCAAGACTGTTTCGTGGGAGAAGCCTGTCAGCTGAGCAACGGATTCACCGCATCCTCGAGCGTGTTCTTCGCCAACTCATACATGAGCAACGGAGAGGCCTGCGCCGCCTTCTGCGGACCGTTCTCCGCCAGCCACCACAAGAGCAGCCTGCTCATCGGAGCGCAGTTCTCCTTCTATAACGCCGGCAGCGCCACCAACTTCTCCAACCACGCCTACAAGATGGGCCCGATGCACTGGGGAACCCTCGAGAGAGGCACCAAGACCGCCAGCGGAGCCTATGTGCTGCTGCCCGCCAACATCGGAACATTCTCCGTATGTATGGGCAAACTGATGCACCACCCCGACACCCGCAACCTCCCCTTCGCATATCTCATCGCCTACGGCGACACCATGTATCTCGTGCCGGGAAGAAACATCACCACCGTGGGACTCTACCGCGACACCAAGAAATGGCCCAAGCGCGACCTCCGTCCGGAAGGAACGCAGAAGAGCATCGTGAACTTCGACTGGCTGTCGCCGTTCTCCGTCGGCGAGATCCTCAAAGGAAAGAAAATCCTCGAAAATCTCAGAGAGGCGTCGGGAGACAACGTGTCGACATACAACTTCCACGAATATGTCATCAACGCCTCGTCGCTCCGCAAGGGCATCAAATACTACGACATAGCGCTGAGAATATATATGGGAGCGGTGCTCAAGAGAGTTATCAAGAGAGATCCCACTCTCGCTCCCCCGACCACGGAGACAGGTCTGGGCGACTGGAACGACCTCTCAGGACTCCTCCTGCCGGAAAGCGAGGAACAGCGCGTCATCGACGATATCAAGACCGGCGAACTCGACACCGTGCAGAGCGTTATCGCACGATTCGAGGATATCAACAGCCACTACCGCGAGTATCAGTGGGCGTGGACCTACCGCATGATCCTCGACTACTACGGTCTGAAGGAGATAACCCTCGAGGATGCCGACCGCATACATCAGGACTATGTCACGGCCCGCAGGGCATGGATCGCCGAGATCAGGAAAGACGCCGAGAAGGAGTATGCACAGGGCGACGTGGAGGAAAAGACGTTCACAAGCTTCATCGAACAGCTCGACCACGAGGTGGACTACGAAGGTTGAAATATACAAATCCAATAAAATATAAGTTATGGCAAACAATCCAGAATTCAAGTATGCGCCAATGTTTCAGCTTGGCAAAGACGACACCGAGTACTATCTGCTCACGAAAGAGGGTGTAAGTACTGCGGAATTTGAAGGTAAGAAGATCCTCAAGGTAAGCCCCGAAGCCCTTACCCGACTGGCAAACGCATGTTTCCGGGATGTTAACTTCCTGTTGCGCCGCGCCCACAACGAAGAGGTGGCAGCGATACTCAGGGATCCGGAGACATCGGACAACGACAAATACGTGGCTCTCACCTTCCTGCGCAACGCGGAGGTGGCATGCAAGGGAAAGCTGCCTCTCTGTCAGGATACGGGTACAGCCATCATCCACGGAGAGAAAGGACAGCAGGTATGGACGGGATTCTGCGATGAGGAGGCTCTCTCGAAAGGTGTCTACAAGACATATACGGAAGAGAATCTCCGTTATTCACAGAATGCTCCTCTGAATATGTACGACGAGGTGAACACCCGCTGCAACCTGCCCGCGCAGATCGACATCGAAGCTACGGAAGGCGGCGAATACCGTTTCCTCTGCGTGGTGAAAGGCGGCGGTTCGGCCAACAAGACATACCTGTATCAGGAGACGAAGGCCAGGATACAGAACCCCGGCACCCTCGTTCCCTTCCTCGTGGAGAAGATGAAGTCGCTCGGTACTGCGGCATGTCCTCCTTATCATATCGCCTTCGTTATCGGCGGCACTTCGGCAGAGAAGAACCTTCTCACCGTGAAACTCGCCTCGACGCATTATTACGACTCGCTGCCCACCACGGGTGATGAGACAGGCCGTGCCTTCCGTGATCTTGCTCTCGAGAAAGAACTGATGCAGGAAGCATACAAGATCGGTCTCGGGGCACAGTTCGGCGGCAAGGCTTTCGCCCACGACATCAGGGTGGTGCGTCTGCCTCGTCATGGCGCTTCATGTCCTATCGGCCTCGGAGTGAGCTGTTCCGCCGACCGTAATATCAAGGCGAAGATCAATGCCGACGGTATCTGGATCGAGAAGATGGACGACAAACCCTACGAGCTCATTCCCGAGGAGCTGCGCAATGCCGGTGAGGGCGACGCCGTGAAGATCGACCTCAACCAGCCGATGTCGGAGGTATGCAAGATTCTGTCGCAGTATCCCGTAAGCACGAGGGTAAGTCTCAACGGTACTATCATCGTAGCCCGTGATATCGCTCATGCCAAACTGAAGGCCCGTCTTGATGCCGGCGAGGATCTGCCGCAGTATTTCAAGGATCATCCCGTATTGTATGCCGGACCGGCGAAGACTCCGGAGGGAATGCCCTGCGGATCGATGGGTCCGACGACGGCCAACCGTATGGATCCTTATGTGGATGAGTTCCAGGATCACGGCGGTTCGATGGTGATGATCGCCAAGGGCAACCGCACACAGGTGGTGACCGATGCCTGCAAGAAGCACGGAGGATTCTATCTCGGAAGTATCGGAGGTCCTGCCGCCGTATTGTCGATGAATTCTATCAAGAGCATCGAATGTGTGGAGTACCCCGAGCTCGGTATGGAGGCGATCTGGAAGATTCAGGTGGAAGACTTCCCCGCATTCATCCTCGTGGATGACAAGGGCAACGACTTCTTCAAACAGCTCTGATTCCTTATACATTATATAAAGTAAAGATGGCCCGCCGGAAAGCGAGCCATCTTTTTGTTTACCCTGTCAAAAAAAAGTATTATCTTTTTACCACTTTCTGTCCGTTGATAATGTAAACACCCTTGTTGAGCAGTCTCATAGCCTGTCCGTAGGTGACATCCGCGAGCATCAGGATACCGTCGGTAGAATAAACCGTCACGGGAGTGTCGTCAGCCAGTACTGTCGAAATACCGCTTACTCCGGTGCATGTTATCTTTCCGTCTTCGGTGAGTGTCGAAGTATCCCATGTATATCCGCCGCCGTCGATATAAAGATTGTCGAGCGATGCCGGTTTTGTGCCGGTGAATATCGAGAGTGTAGTACCCGCGGGGATAGTGACTCCTTCGAGCGGCATGATTCTCAGGGTGTCGCTGGTGAGAGTGAGGTTTCCTGCCGCCGAGAACTTGTCGTTATAGAGCGACGAACCGGTGGAGTTTGTTCTCACCTTTACGAGGAATGTCGCATTTGTGGCGATGATATTCGATCGTGAGCTCATCGTTCCGGTGGATGTCATCGAATATCCTCCGGAGATCGTCGCTCCCTTGTTGGCTACGATGCTGTTGGTATAACCGTATCCGAGCAGCGTCGCACCGTCGTATACTGTCATCGTTCCTGTCGTGGCGGTGCCTGAGAGGGCGCGATATGCAAGAATTCCCTCTTTTACCTTTATGCTTGAAGTGTTGTCAGTACCGGTGATGGTCCAGGTGCCTTTACCCATCTTCGTGACGCTTTGTGCGGCGAGGATACCGCCGAAAGAAGCATCCTGGTCATTGTATCCCACTTCCCAGTTCTGTCCGCTTGTGCCGAAGGTGGGCTGTGTGGTGAATCCCGACTTGTCCGAGGCGTCGGCCAGAGCACCTACCTGGAGAGTGGCGGTGAGGGTATTACCCGATCCTCCTTTGTAGTATTGCATCGAGGCTCCGTCGCCCAGGTTGAGTGTCAGTTTCTTCATGTTGGTTACACTTTGCATCAGACGGGCGGAACCGTTGATTCTCAGAGTTCCCTCGAAGTTGCTGAAGTCGGAATAGATATCCATTCTCACTCCGCCCACATTGACTGCCAGTTCTCCCTTGCCGGAAACGCTGCCGGAGAGTTTTGCTCTGGTACCACCGTTGATGGTGTTCTTGGTTCCTTCCACGACGTTAATAGCATTATCGATATTCGGAACCGTGGTCATTTTGTTCACATTGATGAAGTCGACCGTTCCGCCGGCGAGAGTCATCGGCGCTCCCGATTTTCCGAACGAGGTGTTCCATGCTCCCATGGCGATTTTTCCCTTCTTCACGACGATACCGCCGAAGGGATTGGTTCCTGCGTATGTGAAGTTGAGCTGTCCGGGACCATCCTTGATAAGGATACCGTCGCCTTTTACGATCGATTTCAGGGAAACAGATCCGCTGGACTTGGTAACATATATCGTCGAAGAGTCGCCGACGGTCACGGTCTGGTCTGTCGCATGATTGTCGACAGGCAGTTTCATGATACCGCCATTCATGAAGATTCCGCCGGTATAGTTGTTGTTCGGCAGGTTCATCGTCACGGTAGCGTCCTTGTTGACAGTAAGGCTTCCCGCACCGCTGAGACCGCCGTTACCGCTGATGGAGAACTCACCGCTGTCGAAGATCACACCCGATGTTTCCATCAGTTCGTCCATCGTGACAGTAGTGTTTGCGGCGTGGGAATTGAACACCACCTGGTCGCCTGTGACGAACGTCGTCTTTGTGCCGTTGATGGAGAAGTTTTCCGTAGAATGATCCCATGCGCTGGATTCCTCACCCGTCCACCATACATTCTGGGCAGGGGCGCGCTTTGGCGACATGGCAAGAACGATGCGGTTTACCGTCTTTCCTTCGCTGTTGGTCCCTTCGTTTACGGCAAGACTGTATGAAGCATTTTCGAGGCCTCTCACCGAGATGCTGTCAGTATTCGCATTGACAGCTCCTGTGCACTCGGCGATGACATATTCGCCCTCGATGATGGTATTGCTGATATTCACGCTCAGATAGTTGGTGTTCTTCATCGTGAGGTCGCCCTCCACGACGATCTTGCCGATCTTTCCGTCGGAGTAGTCCGTTTCGAAATACACCTCTCCGGGCAGGGTCAGACTCTTCTTGAAGGTGATCACGCCCTCGCTGCCGCTTGTCTTGAGCCGGCATCCCTCGTAGTTCAGAGCTCCCTCGAAAGAGATATCTCCGGCGAGAGTGACATCACCCGAAAGAGTACCTTTCGCGAGCAGCTCCACAGGCCCGCTGACAGTACCGTTGACATACAGGATACCGTCGCTGATATGAGTTGTTCCCGTCGTCTTGATGTCGGCGGAGATCGTCATGTCGCCCCGTTCCGACTTCCATATATCGCCATCGCCACCGATAGCACCGTCGCCTTTGATGGTATAAGGATGTCCGACGGGAGTCATCAGATAGAGAACCGACGGACTGACGGTGGAACTGAGACTAATCTCCTGCGAGTTATCACCGCTGATATCGAAGATCACGCTCTTGCCGTCGGCGAAGGCGGTGCTGCTGCTCTGGTCGAAGGTGGTGAATGCCGAAGCCGATGTGTTCCATGCGTTACCGCTCATCCATCTCATATCCGCTGTCATGACGGCGGGCAGAGGAGGATAAGGCATCTGATGACCGAGGTAGAACCCGGTGTTGGGACTCTGATAATATCCGCGGCAGGTGCAGTCGAGGCGATAGTGGGGATCTTCCTGAAGACAGTACATAGAATAAGGTGTGCTGATATTGGTAGTGTATCCCACCATTCCGATATTCTGTCCGCCGGGGTTCTTGAGAAGGATCACCTCCTCGCGCCAGTCACCGATCATATCACCGAAGTAGAGCGGTCGCACGGCCCATCCGGCGTGGGTATGCCATGAAGCCTCCTTGGAGAATTCGGCCAGTCGGGCGCCGTTGTATTTCGTAATCATCGCATTCGAGGAGAATCCGCTTCCTCCGGGGGAGGATAGAGACTCGCGGAGCAGGTCGCCGTCCCACCATATCCCTTCGTAGGGGTAGGGGCGTCCGGACGATGCTATCACATTACCCTCGCAGTCGTAGAGACGGTCGCTCTCGAGACTGTATATCTCGTATCCCTTGTGGAGGGAGTCGACATCCATACATTCGCCACGGCCTACATCGTAAAGACTGCCGAGATACCATTCTTTGAGATGCTCTCCCGTGGCAACGTCGAAGATCAGCTGGCCGAGCAGCGACGACTGTTGTATGGCAAACTCTTCCAGACCGGGTCTGTCAGGGTTGATATCGCTGATACGGAACCGGTCGCCGTGGCCTACTCCCGCACTCATCACCATTCCCTTCACGGGATTCACGGCGAAGGCTCCGGGGATAATCTCGTCAATACCGTCGCCGTCGACATCGCATACTCTGTTGCCGTGGAATTCGGCAGGCCATGGTGTCTTGTTGTTGCGCGCCCAGGTATAGGAGTGATGCCAGTTGGAAGGACTGCCGTTCTGCCAGTCATAACTGAAACAGAACACATAGTCGTGGTGGGTCTTGTCCGTTGTTCTGTCGAGGCATTTCATCGCCAGGGTGGGGTGGATACCGTCGGCATAGATGATAGCGAAATGACCGCCCATGAAAGCATATTCCACTCCGTAGTTGTCGGTCATATATGCCGATCTGTTGTTGCGGCCGTAACGGTCCGAACCGTCGGTCACCTCTGAATATTTCAGTTCTGCCGTGGTCTTTTCCTCTCCTGTCATACCGTCGATGACAGTGATATAAAACGGCGGAATGGTGGAAACGCCGCTCGCTGTATAGTCGATGATGCCGTCGCCGTCGGAGTCTCCGGTATCCTTGCTGTTGACATATTTTCCCCAGGTATTGCCTGCCTTGTCCCAGAAACGGGTTCCGTCGCTGCTCTTGATCATCACTTCGCCCTTTCCGTCGCAGTCGATGTCGTAGGCCAGCACCATATCATTCTGTCCGGAGCAGATCCATACGTTCTTGCCCATGTCGACGGCCCAGAGGAAGGTTCCGTCGCTCTTGTACGCCTGCACCTTGTCGGTATTCACCGTCCTGTCGCGGGCTGTCTGTGCCACCACGTAGTCGAACTCTCCGTCTCCGTCGAGATCGCAGGTCCAGAGGCAGGTGGCGTTGTAGTCATCGACGGGGCATGTGCTGGTGTCGAAGTTGATCTCCATAAACTGGTTGGGGAAGCTCGACATCGTGCGGTAGGTGAAACTGCCTCCCGCCGATGCCTGTTCCGTGCCGTCGTATACGGGATTGACCGTCCACACATCACCGTTGCGGAGCGATGAGGGCACGAAATTGGTATTGCTGGTAGTCTTCACGAGATTACCGTTCTGATACACGTTGTAAGTGGTGTTCCTCGGTTCCTGGGCCAGTCTTCGCCAAGAAACGAGCCACGAGTTGTTTCTGTTTACTGCAACCACGCCTCTTCCGAGGGGCTGCTGAATGCGCTGTGCTTCCGCTTCGGATGAGATGCAGAAGATTGCTAGTAGTGCTAGTAATATTTTTTTCATATCGATAAATTTGTTTCAGCTGCAAAGATATTACTTTTTCTTCTGAATGAGATATAAAAAAGTCCGAATACGTTAAAAATAGTGCAAATTCTTCTGATTTCGTTTGTCTTGTCTGATATTTTTCTTAACTTTGCAGCCGGTTCCGCATTATCGGAATGCGACATCTGCTAATAACTAAAATCGAAATTTATGAAACAGCGATTATTTGTTCTGTTTGCGATAATAGGGATGGTATCATCCGCTTTCGCGCAGCGTACGACGGACAAGATAGACAGAGGCCTTGTTGCGGTGAAACTCTCGACCGGCGGCGTGTATTGCTCATGGCGGATCTTCGGCGAGGAGTATTACGACGTGAAGTATAATCTCTATCGTGACGGTACGAAAGTGAATGACGAACCGCTTGAGGTCTCGAATCTCAAGGATGCCTCGGGTGCTGCTACCAGCACGTACACCGTCGCTCCGGTTGTCAACGGAGTCGAGGGCGAGAAGTCGTCTGCCGTGTCGGTATGGGCCAATCAGTATCTTGATATCCCCTTGTGTCAGGTATACGACGGATCATACAATGTAACCTCGGACTACGAGCCGAATGATGTCAGCGTTGCCGATCTCGACGGTGACGGGGTGGTGGAGATCCTGCTCAAGCGCCGCTGTCTGAGCGATGCCGACGGACTATATGCCGAGACAAGCACCCGCTTCGACCGTTTCGAGGCCTATAAACTCGACGGAACGCTGATGTGGTATATCTCCGTAGGCCCTAATATGGTCAGCGGCAGTAGTGTCGAGGAGAATATCGTGGCATACGACTGGGATATGGACGGCAAAGCAGAAGTGGTGCTCCGCGGAGCTGACGGTATGAAGATATACAGTGCCGACGGAACACTGATAAAACTTGTCGGCAGCGAATCGGTGAATACGAGAAACACGATTTCGCATTCGGCGAATATGACATATACCAACACCGGTTCGGAATACCTTATTTATATGAATGGCGAAACAGCCGAGCCGTACGTCGTCATGAGTTATCCTCTCGCGCGAGGCAACGCCTCCGACTGGGGCGACAGCTACGGCCATCGTTCGTCGAAATATTTCTTCGGTGCCCCCTTCCTCGACGGGCGCAAGGCGAGTCTCTTCCTTGCGAGAGGTATCTATACCCAGCATAAGATGATTGCTTACGATATCGACCCGTCGACTCACAGTCTGACTAAGAAGTGGTATTGGGAGTGTCTTAATTCCGGCTCTACATGGTTCGGACAGGGCTACCACAACTACGGCATCGCTGATGTCGACTGGGACGGCAGAGACGAGATAGTATACGGTTCGATGGTTATCGACGACAACGGCTACGGTCTTTCCACCACCGGTCTCGGCCATGGCGACGCCCAGCACTGCGGTGATTTCGACCCCTACAGCCACGGACAGGAGATATATGCTTGTAATGAGTCGCAGCCCGGAAACAATTTCCGTGATGCCACCACGTCGAAGATTTACTATCGTCTTACCGCCGGCAGTGACGACGGTAGAGCTATGATGGCAAATGTCACCGACGACTACCCTGGTTGTATCGGTGTCTCGGCAAGAGACGGTTGGATGAGCAGCGTGACTCACAAATCTCTCGGAAAATCGGGAGAGATAGACCAGAACTTCAGAATATACTGGGACGGTGATCTGCTGGAAGAGACTTTCAACTACAGCGGATTCGAGACCAAAAACGGATATTATGAGACCGGTAATCCCCGTATATATAAATGCGGCAAGGGTAATATCTTCAGTTTTGCCGGGTCCAAGACCTGCAACGGAACTAAGGGAACTCCGAGTTTCCAGGGCGATATCCTCGGTGACTGGAGAGAAGAGGTGATCCTCCGCACTGACGACGGCAATCTGAGGCTCTTCACCACTACCGACGTTACCGCTTATCGTAATTACACCCTGTGGCACGATCATCAGTACCGTCAGGCGATGGTGTGGGAGATGTGCGGATACAACCAGCCCCCTCACGTAAGTTACTTCCTCGGAAAGATGGAAGGCATCACCGTAGCTCCCCCGCCATTGACGATGACTGGCCGTACGGAGATAGCCAACGGAGAAACGATCAGCAGTGCTTCCGACGGCAAACAGATAATAACGTGCGAGACGAACGATATGGAGGTGACGGTTGCTGACGGAGCCGCCCCGCAGGTGTTCTTCGACAATGCACCGACATGGGTACAGGGACATACCAACAATAATAACATCACCCGAACATCGTATACCCACACTCTCAAGGGAGGAGCCTTCACCGGAACGATGAGACTTACAAAGCAGGGTGACGGTACTCTCGTCCTTCCCTCTGTAACTCAGACTTATACCGGTAACACCGACGTGTGGGCGGGAAAACTGCAGTTTGACGGCAAACTGGCTAACAGTCGTCTGTGGCTCAACCGCTTCACGAGCCTTATCAGTACCGGAGGACAGTTTGACAAGAGCATACAGATGGAATACGAATCAGCTCTTCTTCCCGGTGGAAGCGGTACGGGAACCATCACCACCGACTCGCTGATAATGAACTTCGGCTCGAGAGTGGAATTTGATATCCCCGACGCTGACAATAATGATGTCATCATCGCCAACGTGCTGAAGATTGAGAAGAAAAACTGGGAGTACGGCCCTGAATACCTCACACCCCGTTTCGTGTTCAATCTCGGTGATAATGTACTGGCCGACGACGGAACCGAAAAGAAAATCCTCATCGCCAAAATCGGTGCTGTCGAGGGCTCTGTCGACGATATCGTGATAGAGGGACTGACCGGCTGCAAGGCCGCTCTGGCATACGAAGACGGCAATATCTATGTGAAAATAACGAAATATCAGGCAGGAACAGTGACATGGACCGGCAGTGAAGACGGCAACTGGGATCTCGACCAGACACAGAACTTCATGGTCGACGAGACAGGACAGGCTTCAGTATTCGTGACCGGTGATACCGTAGTATTCGATGATAATGCGACAAACAAGAATGTCATAATCGTCGGTAACGTGGCTCCTGCCGCCATCATATTCAACAATACATCGGCATACACTCTCGATGGTGACTCCATCGTCGGTAATCCTACGATTATCAAGAACGGTACCGGGACAGTGACAATCAAAAATGTAAACCGTATCGGAAAGACAGAGATCAATGAAGGCAAACTCGTCGTCAGCTCTTTTGCCAATACCATCGGACAAGATTACGGATCGGTGGGGAGTACTTCGAGCAACATATATATAAATAATGGTGCAAGTCTCGGAATTAGCGCTACATCCACCTGCGGACAGATAATAAGAATCGGCGAGGGCGACGGTGCTATCGATGTGTCGTCGGGTGCTACCATACAGATGGCTAAGAGCATTATGGCCAATGGCGGAACGACTCTTACGAAGAAAGGAGCCGGAACGCTGAATATCATCACAGGAAACACTATCAAGAAGATGATAATCCAGGCCGGAAGCGTGAATACTGTGGACGATGCTCTGCCCGCGACGGTGGAATTCCAGGGAGGAACTCTCTATGATTCCAATTCGCAGAATTCCTACAACAGCACCACGACAAACTTCGTAGTGCCCGAGGGAAAGAAGGGATACCTCTATCAGGATCCGCGCTGCACATATACCGGAACACTCACCGGATCGGGAACTTTCACCTGCTACGGAGCCGGCGTGAGAAACTATCTGCAGGGAGACTGGAGTGCCTTCACAGGAACGGTAATCCCCGGTTTGTCGAAACGAGGCTCTTACGATGCCACTTTCGTATTCGACAATACATACGGACTGCCCAATGCCACACTTACACTCAACAGTGATGTGACGGTGGACAACAACGGCAAGGCATTCTCCCTGGGCAAGGTGACCGGTACTGGTACTCTGTCCGGTAGCGGGGCATACACCATCCTCAACGAGGGCGACTACACCTTCACGGCGGGAACAACTTCTGGTACACCTCTCATAAAGAAAGGAGCCGGAAAGATGAGTCTTCTTACTCTCGGCAAGATCCTCGGTTCGCTTGAGATCAACGAAGGAATCCTTTCCTTCAACGAGACGTCGGCAAAGACCCTCGTAGCCGGAAGTACCACGAAGATCACCGGAACGGGCCATGTGATGGGCAAGGGGCTTCTTCAGTCGATACAGATGAGCGGTGAGGGACAGCTGACTCCCGGTAGTGCCACCACAGAGGGATCTGTCGGTACTATCAAGACCAATACCCTCCTGAGAGCCGACAAGGGTTCGACGATAAATATGATTATCGCCCGTAAGACATCCGCCGGCAGAATCGTGAACTCTTATCTCGAGGTGGGCTCATACCTCACCGTCAACGGAAATCTCAATATCCGCATGCTCGACACGTATACTCCCGAAAAAGGCGACAGCATCTGTCTTTGGACTTGTACTACCTTCAAAGGTTCTCCGTCGATCACACTGCCCGAACTCCCCGAAGGACTGGCGTGGGATACCAGCAATCTGCTCGCCGAGCAGGGTATACTGAGAATCGTGGCCGATGCTGCCGGCATCAGTGAGATAGGATACGGTGAGGAGATGAAGTGCTCGGTTTATACTATCGGAGGTATCTTCGTGGCTGAACTGAAATCGACAGTTTCGGAACTCGGCGCCAACCTGAAGAAGCAGGGCGTGGCTCCCGGACTCTATATCGTGAGAATGACGGCCAATGGTATTGCCAAGTCATATACTGTTACCGTAAAATAGGCTGAAAAAGTATGAAATCGTACGGATTTATTGCAATTCGTACGATTTTATACTTTATATATTGGATTATATTGCTACTTTTGCAGCCGTGAAGCCGTTGAAGGCTGATTGAACCAAATAATGGTAATTTCAATTATTAACTTAAATACAAACAACATGAAGAAAAGACTACTTTTACAAGTATTGGCTTTGTTCGGTGTCGTAGGTGCATACGCAGCATCTGTAGGCAGCTATATCTACACCGCCGATTCAAAGTTCAAGGTTACGGGTGAAAATATTCTCACCAACGGTAACTTTGCCGAGCTTACAAGTGGTTGGACAACAACCACTCTCACTGACGTCGACATGACAAAGTGGACTATCGAGACAGGCGCCGGCGCCAACGGCGAGAATGTTCTCCAGAGTGCTACTATCGACGGAACCGACCTGGCCCGCTCTATTGCTCTCGAGGCTGGCAAAGAGTATTCTATCAGCTTCGACATCAAGGCTGGTTCTGCAATGTCTACAAACGTTACACTGGCTTCTACCAACACTATCCTGTTCTTCATGAACAGCGACGGTTCTTACAGCCAGACAGCCGACGGTTATCGTCTGCTCAACGAGGTGAACACCTTCGATACTGAGTGGACAACTATCAACGACACTGTTCAGGTGGCTGCCGATGCTACCGCTCTGATGCTGGAAATCGTATTCCAGAACATCACTGAGGGAACTCAGATCACCAACTTCGAAATCCACGAGATCAGTCCTGTTTACGACGACCGCGTGGGATGGAGAGCTGTAGAGTACTGCAAGTTCCTTGCTAACAATACCGAGTTTGCAGCCGCAAACGGTACAGGTGTAGCAAACGGAATCGAAGATTTCAACTCTGCAATCGAATTTATCGAGTCGATGCTTAATGATCCCAGCCAGTGTGACGACATCGCTACAATGACCGATGCTATCTACGGCCTGAACGAGCAGAAGACAGTGTTCCTCGATGCCAACTCTGCTGATATGTCAGTTGCTTATACCTCTTGGGAGGATACAGCTACAAAGTATCAGAAGGCTACTTCAATCGGTGCTTGGACTCTTATCGGCGGCCGCTGGTTCCACATGAACTCTTCAAGCGACACTCAGGATAATATCTATTCTACCATCCAGGCTTCTTTCGACCTCGTCAACGCTTCAGCAACGCTTACCCAGACATTCACTCCGGGTAGATATATGTTCGCTGTTGATATGAAGGGTTACTACTTCACAGGTACAGCCAGCTCGGTACGCTATACTCCTAACTACGAGTCTGACTTCTACGGCGCTACTATATTTGCTAACGGTGATACTACGGCTGTTGACACTCTGACAACGCGCTACTACACCACTGTTACCAAGTTCTTCGACGCTCCCGAGGGTGACAACAATGTTTCCGTAGGCGCAGCTTGGACTATTCCGGAGGATATGGTAGGCAAGAAACTCGGTGGTTGCTGGTTCCTCTCTAATCACGAGCTCCGTATGCTGGGTACGACAGCTGACGAGCAGTACAGTCTCCTCTGCGCTAAGAACATCCAGGAGCAGCAGAGAGCTCTTGAGGGCTATGTTGAGATCCTCGACAGCCTCTACAATGAGGCTTCTTATCCTTGGGGCAAGGCTGCCCTTCTCGACTCTATCAATCTGGTTAAGGAAAGACTCGCGGAGTCTTACACCAAGGTCGACAAGGACGGTAATGTTCTCGATGTTACCGCAACATACGACGAGAGCGGAAAGATCGTTCCGAAGTCTGTTTACTACAGCCAGCTCGTAACTTACAATTCATACGCAAATACTGCAAGAAGCAACTATATCAGCACCAACAAGCCTTATACTACACTTGTTGCTGACGTAGAGACATGTAAGGCATCTCTCGCAGACGAGGTTTACGCCGGAGCATCCGCTTCTGCAAGAACAAATCTCCAGAACAAGGTTGACGAGGCAGAGAAACTCATCGCCGCTGTTACAAGCGAGCCTGACGAGACCTTCACAACCCTCGATACAGAACTGATGACTGCAAAGGCTAAATTCGAGGCTTCTGCCGCTACATACTCTAATCCTTCTTCTCTCGACATTGCCAACCCGTTCTTCGCAAGCAATGTGAACAGCTGGACTCTTACAGCTAACAATACAAGCAAGGAGAAGTTCAAGAAGTCTTCTAACGACTCATACGACAACGGTACCTGCGCACAGGTATGGCGTGGTGCTACAGCATCTCCTAACAGCAAACTCGTTCAGAAACTGACAATGCCTGAGACCGGTATCTACGAGTATCGTGCAAGCGCTCACGCTCTCAATGAGACCAAGGCTTATGATATGTATATGGCAACAATCACTGTTGACGAACTGACAAATGAGTCTGATACAACTTACAACAACTCTACTATCAAGTTGTTCTTCGGTCTTACTGGTGCTCCTGATTCAGTAATGGTACACTCTCGCAACATCGCATGGAGCGGAAGCAATCAGGTTGACGGTTATGTAGCTTCCAAGTACTCTGTATTCTTCATTCCTAACGAGGGCGACCTTGCAGAGTTCGGTATGTCAAGCTTCACCCAGACTGACAAGCAGGGTGCTAACGCCTACGGATTCGGTGACAACTACATCTACTACTACGGTACAGACTATCAGTCAGTAATGACGGGTGTCAAGGATGAACTCGAGGCTGAGATCAAGACAGGTAAGACTCTCCTGGCAGATACCGCGAACAACGCAGGTATCCTCGAGACAGGCCGCGTATACATCGTGAACCGTCTGAAGAAGGCTGTTAACGAAGGTGAGACTGCACTGGCTACAACAATGCCTGGCACAAGCGACAAGGAAGCAGTGATCGCATACTGCAAGGCTCTCGCAAATGCTAAGTGGGCTATCAAGGCTCAGGAGAAGACATTCAGTGCAGTGATGACAGGTATCAACACCATCCTGGCCGGCGATGATGCTGCCAAGGCTGCTGTCAAGGGCGTTTACACTCTCAGCGGTGTCAAGGTGGCTGCTGATGCTCAAGGTCTGAAGGCTCTGCCTAAGGGACTCTACATCATCAACGGTAAGAAGTATATCGTAAGATAAATTTCCTGCAATCCAATAAAAAAGGGGCGAATCTTCGGGTTCGCCCCTTTTTAATGCCTGTTTTGACTCAAAACGTACGATATTTACAATATTCGTATTATATTATTGCTTTCATTCGGATTATTTTTAGTAAATTTGCAAACAGAATCAAAAAATATAACTTCTTGAACAATTAATAACAAAATTATAACAAAACCCTTTATGAAGAAGCTCATTGTATGTATCTCTCTCGCAGTGACGGGACTGATGACTTCCTGCGTAGACAAATACGAGGAAGTTCCGGCGGATTCGAAACCGGAATGGCTGGGTGGAAGCATTTTTGAGGAGTTGTCCAATCCGAATCAGTCGTATCTGACAGGTACGTTCAACACGTATCTCCGTCTGGTCGACGACCTCGGTTACACCTCTACGCTGTCGCGTACCGGTAGTAAGACGATATTCCCCGCTAACGACGATGCTTTCAATCGTTTCTTCCAAAGCAACGATTGGGGAGTGTCAAGTTATGAACAGCTTTCCGAAGCCCAGAAGAAGATGCTGCTTTACACGTCGATGCTCGACAACGCACTGCTCGTGAACATGCTGGCAAATGTCAGCAACGGATCAAGCAGCGTTGCAAGCGGTATGGCCGTGAAGCATGCCACTAACGTCAATGTCATCGACTCGGTGACGTTTGTAAACAACGCAGCCAAGATGCCGCAGAACAACAAGTACTGGACCCGGTATTACGGCAAGGGACTGAACTATGTAAGCGATGACACCCGTCCTATGATGGTGCATTTCACCCGCGAACAGATGGTGAACAACAGTATCACGACCGCCGGAGATCTCTCCGACTTCGAGATCCTCACAGGTTCTCCCTATACCGAAGGTTCTGCCTATATCTTCCGTGACAAGATCATCAACAGCGATGTCACCTGTATGAACGGTTACATCCACCAGATGGAAGATGTGCTCGTGCCTCCCGGAAATATGGCCGAGGTAATCCGCAAGGATGACGAGACAAGCATCTTCAGCCGTATGCTCGATTATTACAGTGCTCCTTATTATGATGCCACTGTGACAAACAATTATAATGACTGGGCGATAGCCAACGGCCGCACCACTATCGACTCCATCTATCAGATGAGATATCTCAGCGCCCTTTCTCAGAACCAGACAGCACTGATCACAATCCCTGCCGAACAGGGCGGCAACGTCGTTTCGTCGTATCTGAGCTATGACCCGGGATGGAACCAGTACTATCCCACAAGTGGTAACTCCACTAGCTACGACCGCAGCCTTACCGATATCGGTGCTATGTTCGTTCCTGATGACAATGCTATCAAGAGCTATTTCCTCCCCGGTGGTAGCGGAGCATATCTTATCGATATCTATGGCGACAAAGATAACAACGAGGCTAATCTTCTTGAAAATCTCGACTCGCTGTATTCAAAGCGCCCGGGTCTTGTTACTTCGTTTATCAACAACCTGATGATGTCGTCGTTTGTGGAGACGGTGCCCAGCAAGTTTACTTCCATCACCAACGATGCAAGTGAGAATATGGGCATGAACACCGGTTATCTGAAGCAGGAGAGCGACGGCAAGTATGATGTAAAGATCGCGAACAACGGCGTCGTATACGTCCTCAAGGATGTGATTGCACCGGATGAGTTCCAGGCAGTACTCGCACCGTCTTCTGCTTATCCCGACATGCAGGTGATGAACTGGGCCGTACAGGATAACGGCGAGAGCAGCTATCTGGGCGTCGACTTCAAGTTCTATCTTCTCGCCATGAGTGCCAACTATGCATTCTTCATCCCCGATGATGAGGCTTTCGACATGTATTATATCGATCCCACATCTCTCGGCAGAGGCAACGGCACACAGGCTTATGCGCTCCATTTCTATTATGACGCCACGTACAACAGGAACAACCACCTGAGATGCGAGCGTTACTATTGGAATAATGTGACCAAGGAACTCGGCGAGAGAATCGGTGAGGTGACGACTATCAGCGAGGTGAAGACACAGCTCGTCGATATCCTTAACTACCATACTGTGGTGCTCGATGAAGGCAAGACCATCGCCGACAACCATTATTTCAAGACCAAGCACGGAGGAGAAATCTATGTCAGCGGTCCTAATGTCGGTGACTATGTCGCTTCCGGAGCACAGATCGACAACGGTCTCGAGGTGGCTAAGATCGAAACGATATATAATGAGAAAAACGGTAATGCTTATCGTCTGAATCATGTGATACAGCCGACGCAGAACAGCGTTTACAAGACATTGAAGGATAACAGCCAGTTCAGCGAGTTCCTCGATGCCTGCGCGGGCTTCGATGCCACCGACCTGCTCTCATGGGCCGGTATCTCTGATGAGACCAACTCGTTCGGTACTTCCGAGCAGAGTCAGTATACCATCTTCACTAGCACCTACGGAACAGGTACCAATGCCGTTCAGGATGCTTGTCTCGACTATAACGTGAAGTTCTTCAATACATACAACTATACCCTGTTTGCCCCCAACAACGAGGCGATGGAGAAAGCATACGCCGCCGGGCTGCCCCGATGGAGCGAGATCCAGGCTATGTTTGAGGAATACGGCGAGGAAGCTTCCGACGCTGTCAAGGCTGAGGCCAAGGATATGATCAAGCAGATCCGCAATTTCGTACGCTATCATTTCATGAGTACATCAATATATGCTGACAATGAAGTGGAGAGCGGCGACTTCCAGTCACTCTGCAGTGATGACATGGGTCTGGCGATAGAACTAGAAGTGTCTTCCGCCAGCGGCAACGGCAAGATCATCGTTCAGGATGCTGCCGGCGTGAGTCATACTATCGACGCAAATGGTTCTCTGCTCGTCAACAAGATGGCGCGAGACTACTGGTTTAACGCTGCACGCACGTCGGCATCGTCGATCACCACATCGTCGTTCTGCGCCGTGCATGAGATCAGCGAACCTCTGTACAATGACAGCAGCAAGCGATTTGACAACTAACTCTAAAGGCGTAAACTATTATGATGAAAAAAATATTTCTATCGATGCTGTTATGCGTTATCTGCCAATTGGCGGTAGCCCAGAAACAGCGTATATCAGGAACAGTAACCGACCCCGACGGACCGGTTATGATGGCCAACGTAGTGGAGACCGACGCCTCTAACCGTATCGTTTCTGCTACACAGACCGACTTCAACGGAAACTTCTCAATGGAGATTACCAATCCGAAGAACAAACTTGTCATCTCCTTTGTGGGCGATAAGAAACAGACGGTGTCAATCGGAAGCAAGACGGTGTTCAACATCGTACTCGAACCGGAAAGCACAGCTCTGCAGGAGGTGAAGATCGTGGGACGACGCTCCAACTCCGGAGGTCTGTTCATCCCTAAAAACGAGGTGTCTACAGCCCAGCAGACATTCGATATGAGCAGTGTCGAGGGTATGGCCTTCACATCTGCCGACGAGGCTCTACAGGGTGAGATTGCAGGTCTTGATATCGTACAGAACTCCGGTAACCTTGGTTCCGGTACTACCATGCGTCTGCGTGGTGTCACGACCATCAACGGTAATGCTGAACCTCTTATCGTTGTCGATGATAAAATCTTTGACAATCCTGATGAAGACTTCGACTTCCAAAATGCTAACGAGGAACAGTATGCATCGCTCCTCTCGGTAAATACCGAAGATATCGCAAGTATCACTGTCCTCAAGGATGCCGCCGCAACAGCCGTTTGGGGATCGAAAGGTTCTAACGGTGTTATCTTGATTACCACCAAGAGAGGTTCAAGAGGAAAAACACGTGTGAACTTTAATTACAAATTCACTGGCACATGGCAGCCCGACGGTTATACTCTTCTTAATGGTGACGACTACACCATGCTGATGAAGGAGGAATTCTATAACCCCGCACAGACTGCCACCGCTACCACTAACATCATGGAGCTCAACTACAATACCAGTTGGGCTGAATATGAGAACTGGAACAATAATACCGATTGGGTGAGCGCTGTAAAGCAGTTCGGACAGATGCACTCCTGGAACGTCAACCTTACCGGTGGCGGTCAGAAGGCTCAGTTCCGTATCTCCGCGGGTTACGACCATCAGACAGGTTCTATCATCAAGCAGAAGCTGGACAGATTCTCCACCCGACTGGTGCTCGACTACAATGTGAGCGACCGTATAAGATTCTCTACAAACTTCGCTCTTACTTATACCAACAATTTCCAGAACTATGCCGGTCTTCTCGGTATCGCACAGCAGATAGCTCCTAATATGAGCATCTACCGCCAGACTGCCGACGGACAGGATACCGACGAGTATTATATCATGAACCCCAGCGGCGATCCGACAAAGGGCAACTATTCTTCGTCGGAACTGAGTAAGATCCGCGACCTCGGCAACCCGATAGCCATCGCAAACGAGGCTTGGAAGAAAGACCAGACATACCGTCTTACTCCAGACTTCGCCATCAAATACGAACTTCTCGGAGTGGGAGAGGGACAGCACCGGCTGACCTTCAACGGACGTGTCGACTTCGATATTTACGCCCGAAGCGTTCCGACATACTATCCCGGTTCCCTGTCCACCAACGCTTGGACCAGCACTACTTATAATGTAAGTACCAGTACTGAGACCAACCGTATGAAGGTAGGCGCGAGAGCCGAATTTGTATATACTCCTTACTTCCGCAACAAAGACCTGTCGGCAACCATGCTCCTGCGTTATGAGATGAGTACTTCGAAGAGCACCGGACAGTTCGTTTCGGAATATCATCTGCCCGAGGGTATCACCTCGGCTACCGTGGATGCAGCACTGAGCACCTCCAATCCTCTGAAATCATCAGAGTCGGGTATGTACAGCACCACGGGCCGCAGCGCTTCGCAGAACGCTATCTACAACGCCCACCTGTCGTACAAGACACGTTACAACCTCGGATTCTCGATGCGTATGGACGGTGACTCGAAATTCGGTCCGAAGAACAAATGGGCTTACTTCCCCGGTGTCAGTATCCGATACAATATCATCGACGAGCCGTTCATGAAGTCTCTCAAGGAGAAATGGCTCTCGATGCTCGGCCTCCGTCTCAGCTGGGGTATCAACGGTAAGGCTCCGGATTCCGACTACCTCTTCTATAATACATACGATACCAGCGACGGTGTCTACGGACGTGGCAACAGCGCCGCTACCGTGGCTACCCTCGACGGATTCAAACTCGACGACCTCCGCTGGGAGAAGACGACATCTACCAACCTCGGATTCAACCTCGGTTTCCTCAACGATATGATCGAAGTGGAATTCGACTACTACCACAAGGACACCAAAGACCTGCTGATGAAGAGTGTGTCGATTCCTTCATACGTGGGATATTCCTCACTCTCTTACCGCAATGTCGGCGAGATGACCAACGACGGTTGGGAGGCTAATATCAACGCCAAGAACTTCGTGAAGAAAGGCAAGTTCTCTATCAGTGCCGGTTTCAATGTGGCACAGAACTACAACGAGCTCAAGGAGATGGACCAGACGGTGCTCGACGCCATCAACTCCGAGTGGTCGGCAACAAACCGCAACAAGAGCTACCGTTATCTTAACCGTATCCAGATCGGCAACCCGCTCGGTTCTATCTACGGTCTGAGATACAAGGGCGTCTACCAGTATTCTTACGAATATCTCGAGAACTACCGCAAGGAAAACAATCTCGATGCTGCAGCCTACGAGGCATGGATCAACGAACAGCTGGCTGAAGGAAAGACATTCCCGGTGGTTCGCGGCAGCGACGGAAAAGTCGTGATGAGCAGTATCGGCACTCCGCAGCGACTCGTATACAACTACTCCGAGGGTAGCAGCACTTACGAGTTCCAGGGTGGTGATGCCATCTATGAGGATGTAAACCACGACGGACAGATCAACGCTCTCGACGTGATGTACCTGGGTAACTCCATGCCGAAGGTGAACGGTGGTTTCAATTTCACGTTCAGATATGGAAACTGGAGCGTGAAGACACGTTTCATGTACCGTTTCGGCAACAAGGTCATCAACTATGCTAAATCGACGCTTGAGGACATGTATACCACATACAACCAGAGCGCTACTGTAAACTGGCGATGGAGAAAAGACGGCGATGTCACTCCTATGCCGCGTGCGATGTACAACTCCGGTTACAACTGGCTCGGAAGCGACCGTTATGTGGAAGACGGTTCGTTCGTCAGATTCCAGAACCTGCAGATCTCTTACAACTTCCCCAAGAAGACCATCAAGCAGTGGGGACTCACCAACCTGCAGTTCTATCTCTCTGTCAACAACCTCTACTGCTGGACCCGTTACAGCGGTGTGGACCCCGAGGTTACCATCGGTTCATGGGGCGTAGCACGTGATGAGTCGCAGACCCCGCGCTCCAAGTCGTTTACAGCAAGTATTAACGTAGGATTCTAAAAGACATACGATGATGAAAAAGAATATAATAAATATTGTCTCGGCACTCTGCCTCGTATGTGGACTCTCCGCTTGCGTAGACACAGTGATACTGCCTGAAAGCAAAACCGTAGACGAAGACTTCTGGCAGACCAAGAGTGATGTGTCGTCGATGGTCAACGGCGCCTACCAGGGCATGATCTCAAGCGACGTCATTGCCAGAATGATTGTATGGGGAGACTTCCGTGCCGACGAACTGGTGCCCGTCACCACTATCTCGTCAAGCACGATCACCTCTCTTAATGAAATATATAACGCCAATACGCAGACAGATAATACATACGCCACATGGTCGAGCCTTTACTCGGTCATCAACAGATGTAATATCGTGCTCGCAAAGGCCGAGCCGGTGATGGAGATCGACCCCGACTACACCGAGGGCGACTACCTGACTCACTGCTCGCAGATGAAGGCCCTCAGGGCTCTCTGCTACTTCTATCTCGTAAGAGTGTACAGGGATGTTCCTTACACCACTACAGCGTACATGAACTCCAGCCAGGACCTCGACATCGTGCAGAGTGCTCCCGACTCGGTGCTCCAGGCTTGTATCGCCGACCTCGTGGATGCAGAGGCCAACGCCCTCGACCCCAGCGGCTATAACGACTGGAAAAAGGTGGGATATCTCAACAGGGACGGTATCGACGCCATCCTTGCCGACATCTACCTCTGGCTCGCCAGCGTTCATTACAACGAGTCGGTGGCTGCCACTTACTATCAGAAGTGCGTGGAATACTGCGACAAGGTTATCGAGTCGAAGAAAGCTCAGCATACTCCGGGCCGAAGCGAGGTCGTAGTAGCTGACTATCCTCTGGCCGACGGCTCACAGGCTTACAACGAAATCTTCGTGGAGCAGAATGCCGAGGAGAGCATCTTCGAACTCCAGATGGACGGTAACAACAACAGTAATACCTCTCTCTGCCAGATGTATTACAAATATGCCAACAACAACTCCACATCAGGATTCGTGAAAGCATCGTCGATATTCGGAAGCGTCTCCACCAATACGGTGTACGACAATGCCAATGACTACCGTTACTGGAACGGTGTCTATCGTGCAGGTTCGGGCGACGAGACATTCAATATCCGCAAGATGGTGGCCGAGGAGCAGACCAATACCTTCGCTTCCACCACAAGGACGACATCACGCACTTATGCCAACTTCGCGCAGAACTTCATCATCTACCGCCTCACCGACGTTATGCTGATGAAGGCAGAGGCCCTCTCCGAACTGGCCGCCTCGAAGGACGATATCCAGCTCAGACAAGCCTTCAACCTCGTGCAGTATGTCAACTCCCGCAGCCGCAAGGCCGACAACCTCTCCGACTCGCTGAAGTGGAACACTTACAGCTCGAAGGAGTCGATGGAGACGCTGATCCTCTCGGAGAGACTCCGCGAACTCTGTTTCGAAGGAAAGAGATGGTATGACCTGATGAGATACAACTATCGTCATATCACCGCTTCCGACTACGGCAAGACCTTAGCACAGCTCGAAGACGAGGGATTCGAATTCCCCACCAACGCACAGGTGATGCTCAACCTCGTTACGAGGAAGTATGCTTCCGGAGGTAGCTCGGTGGCTGCAAAACTGAGAACAGAACCTCTTCTGTATATGCCTATCCCGCGTAGAGATACCGAGATCTGCCCGCAACTGCGACAGAATCCTGCCTACAGTGATAGTGACACCTATGAAAAGAATATTTAAGCTAAGGGAGGAACAATGATGAAAAAGACAATAAGAAATAACAGCTTCGCACGACTGTTTGTGGCTCTCCTTTCCGTGGTGATGGCTGCAACGGCCTGCAACAAAGAACCCGAGGGCGACGCGCTGTATACCTTCACGGGGGAAACCGTGGAGAGCTATCTGGCTAACGACAGCAACCTCACCTCTTTCAATTACATACTTACGAGGGCCGGACTCAACCGTATGATGGAGGCCTACGGGCAGTATACCTGTTATGCACCCACCAACGACGGTGTCGCTCAGTATGTGGACTCGCTCTACAACGACCCCGAAGCTCTCGTGGAGCACAACGGTATGACTGAGAACTCTATCTACGGACTTACCGACTCCCTCTGCACCGATATCGCGAAATATCATCTCTGCAACGGTGTATACAGCATCATCGAGATGGGTGGTAGCGGTATCACCATCAATACCATGCTCGGACGACCGATATCCACTTCGGTCGACTCGCTCGGATATACCGTGCTCAATTATGTATCCACCATCACCAAGGAGGATAACGAGGTGACAAACGGCGTGGTACATGTTTGCAACAAGGTGATCCCCCGTACATCGAGATACATCGCCGACGTGATGGATCGTCTCGAGGGATATTCCATCTTCAACGAGGCGCTGCAGCAGACCGGTCTCTGTGATTCTGTCACCAAGGCTGACAAGGGTAAGACTTATACCCTGACAGACAAGACAGATACCAACGGCAACGAACTTTACAGTCCGACCACGTGCAAGGTCGGTTACACTATCTTCGCCGAGAGCGACGAGGTGATGGCTGCCAACGGCATCCACAGTTTCAGCGACCTCGTGGCATACGCCAACAAGGTTTATGCCGACGCTCCGAGCTGGTATGACTATATGAAGGAGAAAGGACAGACGGTGAGCACAGGCGACGATTACACCAATCGTAACAATGCACTCAATATGTTTGTCGCTTACCATATCCTCTACGCTTCGATGGCACAGGACCAGCTGGTGTTCGAGCGCAAGGAGGGTCAGACACGCGACCAGGACAAGTGGAACTACGCCAACGGCGGCGAACCCTACGACTACTACGAGACGATGCTTCCCAAGACTCTTATCAAGATCTGGGAGCCGCAGCCCGGAAAGGTGCTCTATATCAACAGATATCAGACCTTCAACACCCTTACCGACGCTTTGGCAAGCATGGGTAACAACCATACCATCGTCAACAGAGGTATCGTTATCGACCGTACCGACATCACAGCTTACAACGGATATATCCACCCGATCAACGGTATGCTGGTGTACAACGAGCAGGTGCCCAACGGAGTGCTCCACGAGCGTATGCGTTTCGAGGCAACTACCTTCCTGCCCGAATTCATCAACAACGGTTTCCGTTATATGTCCATGAGCGAGGTATCGGTAATGAACGGCGGAGGCAGCGGCGCACGTCTGGCCTTCCCGGTGGATTACTTCGACAACGTTATCTGTTACAACGGCGAGCAGACCTGCCTGAGATATAATGTGAAGGGCGACTACCGTTCTTACCAGGCTGACGCCTTCCAGGGATGGGGACAGTACGACCTCGCCGTCAAACTGCCTCCCGTGCCGACAGGACTCTATGAGTTCCGACTCTTCTACTCTCCGATGAAGCACGGAGGTATGATGCAGTTCTATCTCGGAACGTCGCAGAACGTGCAGAAGATGGAAGCCCTGAGCATCCCTCTCGACGTACGTATCGATGCTGAAGACCCGCGTATCGGCTGGACCAAGTTCTTCGAGGAGGACGACCTCGGAGTGGCTTCCGACGAGGCAATGCGCAACCGTGGCTACATGAGAGGCCCGTACAGCTACTGCGGACACCCGGGCAACGGTTACAACACTACCGATATGAACTGCCGCGGTGATAATGTGGTGGTATTGCGCCGTATCCTCACCCGCCAGCAGTTCAAGCAGAGCGAGGAGTACTGGTTCAGATTCAAGAATGTGCTCAACTACGACAAGGAACTCAAATGGCAGCTCGACTATGTAGAGCTCGTTCCGGTGGATGTCGTCGACAACGAACAGTATGCCGAGGACTGGTACTAAGGACTTTGATAACAGAGAATTTTCAATATGATGAATATGAAAAAGTTTAAATATATAGGAGTGATGATCACGGCAGCCATGGCCATCGGTGCCGTGTCATGCTCCGACTTCGACGATTACAATACGGTGAAGAACGACGGAGGCAGCGCCGCAGCCACGGCAGGACAGACCCTCTGGGAGAATATCTCGTCCGACAGCCAGCTCTCCGACTTCGCATCGATAATCAAGAAGGTGGGCTTCGACGACGAACTCAACAGCGCTACCTTCTACACGGTGTGGGCTCCGCTCAACGGCACCTACGACGCAGCATCGCTGTTGGCAAGTGACGACGAGACTGTGCTCAAACAGTTCGTCAAAAACCATATCGCCAGTTATAACTATCCGGCTACGGGTACTATCGACGAACGTATCCACACCCTCAACCTCAAGTCGTACGACTTCACGGGCAGCGGGGCGTATACCTACGCAGGCATCGGACTGGCTCAGGCTAATATCCCGAGCAGCAACGGTGTGATGCATACCCTCAACGGATATGCCGCCTTCTATCCCAATATCTACGAGTATTTCTCTCTCGGAGAGGATATCGACTCGGTAGGGGCTTTCGTAAACCATTACGAAATCACCGAACTCGACGAGGAAAGCAGTATCATCGGTCCGGTGGTAAACGGACGCCAGACGTATATCGATTCGGTGATGGTTACTTCCAATACCCTCATCAGCCAGCTCGGAGCCAGGATTTCCAACGAGGATAGCAGCTATACCGCTGTCATTCCTAACAACGAGGCCTGGATAGAGGCTTACAACCGCATCAAACCGTATTACAAGTATGCCACGACGACAAACTGTCAGCAGCTGGCCGACAACGATACCAAGATATCCACAGTCACAGCCACCGTCGACCCGGTTTACATGCAGGACTCTATGACGAAGAGAAAACTCGTGGAGTATATGTTCTTCAGCAACAACGACGATTACAACAAATGGATCGAGAATCCGTCGGCTGTAAACAACGACACCATCCGCACCACACGGCGTGCGAAACTGTCGCAGCCCGACAGAATCCTCGACCGTATCGTCAACAAGGTTACCATGAGCAACGGCTATGCATGCATCGTCGATTCGCTGGCTCACTTCTCATGGGAGACCTACGCACCCGAGCTCACCATCTCGGCAACGAGAAACGAAGCCAGAGTGCTCAGAGGATCGGTGAAGAATACGTATGTCAACGATCCCGACCAGTCGATGGTCGACACCAAGGGCTACAGCATGTCTTACCTGCTGGTGGAGCCCAACAGTGCTTCGGCTCTTCCCGAACTGGACATCTATCTTCCCGAGGTCCTCTCCACGGAGTATAATCTCTACTGCGTGGTGGTGCCTGCCGACGTGTCACTCTCCGATACTATCTCGGAGGTGAAACCCACATCGCTGAAGTTCGAACTCTCGTATGCTACGGCAAGCGGGGCGATAGCTTCCAAGGTACTCGGCACGTACGAGAACGACACCGCGAAAGTGGATACCATGTATATAGGCAATTTCACCTTCCCCGTGGCTTACAAAGGCCTCGGTGACGGCTATCAGCCTAATATCAAGATGACTATTCCGTACACGATGTTTAACAAAACAGCGATGAATACTTACACCCGTCAGCTGCGCATCGCGGCTATCATACTGCGACCGGTGGAGTATGACGCTTACTTAGGAAAGGAGGAATGATTATGGAAAGACTGAAATATATATTGTTCGCGATACTGATAGGTTTCACCACTCCTCTCTTCGCCCAGGACGACGAGGATTTCGAGGAGGAGACGGAGACCTCTATCAAGCAGCCCAAGAGAAAGGTGCAGCTGGCTGATTATCCGATGATGACTCTCAAGGGTACCGTCATCGACCAGGCTACCAAGGCGCCCATCGCCGGTATACAGCTGCAGACGCTAGGTAACATCAACTATACGGCGATGACCGACGAGAAGGGTGAGTTCACCATCAAGGTGCCTACCTTCACCACCTCTCTGTATGTTCATTCCGCGCAGTATCTCTCCCAGCAGGTGGCCGTAAAGGCCGACGACGAGAGTCAGGTGATAAAGATCGAGATGCAGAGCGACCGTTTCCTGCCTATGTACGGCACGGGTACCGACTATACCGCCCGCCGTTCGTTCCAGGCTAACTCCAGTTCTGTCACCATCGATGCCGATATCGAGAATACTCTCGGAGGTGACATCCATGCCATACAGCGCTCGGCGGGTGCTGACGGAGGCTCGGCAATGTTTATCCGAGGTCTCAACTCACTCAATTCCAACTCCCAGCCTCTGATTGTCATCGACGGCGTGGAGCAGGATATGCAGCTCAACCGTCTGTCGCTCCACGACGGACAGTTCAACAATATCCTGGCCAACATCATGCCGGAGGATATCGAGAAAGTGACGGTGCTCAAGAATGCCACAGCGCTCTACGGTTCGAGAGGTGCTAACGGCGTGATCCTTATCGACACCAAGCGCGGTAAGAGTATGGCTACACGTATCGATGCCAATATCTCGGTGGGAGTGAGCCTGATACCGCAACTGCCGACTCTGATGAACGCCACCCAGTATCGTTCGTATGCTTCCGAGATGCTCGGAACGATGACAGAGGTGCAGAATCTGACAGGTAGCAATACCTTCACGTTCAACTTCCTCAACGACGATCCCGACGGATACTATTATAATATGTATCATAACAATACCGACTGGACCGACTACGTTTACCGCAACGCTCTGACGCAGAACTACAATATCAACGTGCAGGGTGGTGACGATATCGGTATGTACAACCTCTCGGTGGGATATGTCAACGCCGAGACTACCGTCGAGGACAGCAAGTTCGACCGTATGAACGTGCGCTTCAACACGGATATCAATATCTCCTGGAGACTGAAGACGAAGTTCGATATCTCTATCGCCCGTACCAATAACAAAATCTACGACGACGGAATACCTTCCGACCTGAGCGCGGGTGCGATAACATCACCGACGTTCCTCTCCATGATCAAGAGTCCGCTGGTGGCTCCTTACGAGTACAACGCCATCCTCGGAGGTTTCTCCAACCTGATGAGCGGCTACGACGAGCTCTACAGCCAGATCAGCGACAACTATTCTCTGGCCAACCCCGTGGCTATCATCAAAAACGGTGACGGCGACAACAAGAACAAAGCCGAGAATACTTACTTCAACGTCCGTCTGGCTCCTACTTACAAGCTCAGCGACGACTTCATGCTCAGCGCTATGGCATCCTACACCCTCGACCGCAACTCACAGCGTTATTACCGTCCCTACAACGGTGTTCCTTCTTACGAGGTCGACGGTCTGGGTACCGTTACCAGCAAGACGGTGTCGCTCTTCTCGAAGGAGATCAACTTCCTGGGCAGCCTGCAGCTCGACTGGAACCATCAGTTCGGCAAGCATACTCTCGGGGCTTTCGTGGGAGGTAAGTTCAACTACTTCTCGTTCGACGACAACAACCTCTCTACAGAGTATACCAGCGAGACCAACGACAAAAACCCGTCGCTCAGCGCTACCAGCGGATATCACGGTATTACGGGTGATAACGACGTGTGGAAGAACATTCAGTGGTATGGTAATGTAGACTATAACTACATGAACAAATATTTCGCCACGGTATCACTTCTGGCCGAGGCCAACAGCCGTTTCGGTGAGAATGCCGACGGCCTGAAGCTCTTCGGAGTGAAGTGGGCTATCTTCCCCAGCGTACAGCTCGGATGGGTGATGACCAACGAAAACTGGTTCCCCAAGCATATCGGAATCAACTACCTCAAGGTTCGCGCAGGCTTCGATATCAGCGGTAATGATGATATCTCCAACTATGCCGCACGCACCAGCTTCTCGCCCGTAAGATGGAACGCCACATCCATCGGTATGCAGCTCACCAATATCGGTAACGATAATATACAGTGGGAGTCTACGAAGAAATACAATGTCGGCATCCAGGCTTATCTGCTCAACAACCGGCTCGGTATCGACTTCGACTTCTTCCACCATGTCACCGACAACCTGCTCACCCTCAAGACCTTCAATAATCCTATCGGAGGTATCAACAGATACTGGAGCAACGGAGGAACACTGCAGAACCAGGGCTTCGAACTCAATATCACCGCAAAACCGGTCGTTACGAAAGACTGGAGAGTGGAAGTGGGGGCTTCCGTAGGCCACTACGTGAACAAGGTTACCAAACTGCCCGACGGTGATTTCACATCATCGATCTACGGCGACGACAATATCCTCACTGCTGTGGGCAACCCCGTGGGAGTGTTCTACGGATATCAGACCGAGGGCGTCTTCTCTACCGACGCCGAGGCTGCGGCCGCAGGTAACGGCACCTATCTCTATATGCTCGACAATACAGGAGAGAAGGTGAACTTCAAGGCCGGCGACGTACACTTCACCGATATCAACGGCGACGGTGTCATCAACGAGTCCGACAAGGTGATCATCGGTAATCCCAACCCCGATATCTACGGAAATATCTTCGCTTCCATCAACTACAGGAACCTCACCCTCAGAGCAGGATTCAACTACTCGCTCGGCAACGACGTGTACAACTATCAGCGTTCGGTGCTCAACAGCGGAAGCACGCTCTACAACCAGCAGGTGGCTGAGGTGAACCACTGGTATTACGAAGGACAGCAGACCGACATCCCGCGCATCTGTTACGGCGACCCGATGGGTAACAACCGCTTCTCCGACAGATGGATCGAGGACGGCAGTTATCTCAGACTCAAGACACTGCGACTCACCTATCAGATCCCCGTTCCGGGAAGCTGGTCGGCATGGCTGCAAGGACTCTCCGTATGGGGCGAGGCACAGAACCTGTTCACCCTGACCCACTATCTGGGCAGCGACCCCGAATTCAGCATCGCCAACAGCGTGCTCTACCAGGGTATCGACTGCGGCAACCTCGCGCAGGGACGTTCTTTCACTTTAGGAGTTAAGATTAATTTGTAAGCATTATGAAAAAGATATATATATTTATCACTGCTTTAGCAAGCATCTTCGCCTTCTCTGCTTGCTCGGACATCCTCGAATCCGACAGCTCCAGACAGCGCTTCGATCCGGAACTCGACAGCAAGACCGACTCCGTATTCTACGCCTTCGGTATTCTGCAGGCTATGCAGCAGCTCGCCGACCAGTATGTGTTCCTCGGTGAGATGAGAGGCGATAATGTGGATATCACCGAAAATACCGACAGTACGCTCCGGCAGATCGCTAACTTCTCGGCTACAACGACGAACAAGTACGACAGCGCATACGTGTACTATAAGGTGATTAACAACTGCAACTACTATATCGCACATCGCGACACCACGCTGCTTACCGGTAGTACCAATGTCGTGATCAACGAGTATGCCGCCGTGAAGGCTATCCGTGCATGGGCTTACCTGATGCTCGCAAGAAACTACGAGCGCGTGCCCTTCTTCACAGAGCCTCTTACCAAGATCTCTCAGATCGACAACAACAGTTTCCCGGAGTATGACCTCACGCAGATCGTCAGCGCCCTGGCACCCGACCTGGAGAGATATACCGGATATGCTGTTCCCAACTTCGGAGGAGGTGCCATCTCTCTCGGTACCACCAACCGCAACCAGTCGAAGACGGCAGTGGCAAAATACTGTTTCATCCCTGTCGACGTAATCCTCGGTGAGATGTATCTCGAGACCGGCGACTATGCCAGCGCGGTGAAACATTATATGCTCTATCTCACCAACCAGGCCCAGCTGCCCACGGCTCTCGTGGCATCGCTTAACATGAGAATGGCAAGGATGGAAGAGATGCCGAGCGACTTCTATCAGAGTGTCGCTATTGGCGTCCAGTCATGGTCGGGCATCTTCAGCAACAACAGCACCACCGACCTGGTGACATATATCCCGATGGCGGTAAACCGTCTGCAGGGTACCACCACAGATGTGCCCTCGGCCTTCGGATATGACTATTACGCCACATCAAGCAGCGGACGATATGTAGACGCGCAGATAAAACCGTCGGACGACTATACCAATATCACCGACACTCTTACTTACTACTATTACTCCACTCCCGTCACCGGCCAGGCTATGATCCCTATCAGCGGAGCTCAGCTGGGCGACACCAGAGCGAGAGCTTCCATCACCGAGGAGGTGACTACCGATTCCACTTATCTGCATATCAATAAGTACAACAACGGTAATATCTACCTCTATCGCGAGTCAACTCTCTGGCTGCATCTGGCAGAGGCCTTCAACCGTCTGGGATATCCCGACCTGGCCTTCGCCATCCTCAAGGAGGGTCTCATCAGCGAACTCCTCGAGACGAGGGATTATATTAGCGAGGAGAGCAAGACTTACCTGTCGCGCCTCAACGCTTCTTACACCGGTCTGAACGAGATCCTGGAGAACAACACGCTCTTCGGTATCCACTCCCACGGCGCCGGCGCCACTATGGATGACGCTTATCCCGGACGCTCGCCCTACCAGTATCGCACTATCGTAGGACAGAAACTGGAGAAACTGCAGGAACAGTTCGCCGACTGGTCGGTAGGAACCTCAAAGCAAGACTCTATCAATGCCGTCGAGGATCTGCTCTGCGACGAGGCTCAGTTGGAGTTTGCTTTCGAGGGAAGTCGTTTCTACGACCTCTGCCGTATGGCTCGCCACAAGAATGAGTCGGGACTCTACGGAAGCAACTACGGCAGTATCTGGATGGCCCGGAAGCTGCAGTACAAGAATCCGCAGAAAGACCTTACCAATCCTTCGAACTGGTATTTACCATTCAAATAACGTCAACTATTTCAGAGAGGGTGCGTCGGTGAACGATGCACCCTCTCTTCGTATTTATATAAACTTATGTTACTTATAATAACAGCAGGGAAACTAGAATCGTCACTTCCGTCGCCGGAATATCATCCGACGGAAAAGTGGTGATAGGGAAGAGCAAGCGGTGATCAGAAGGTCTCCCCAAAAAACTTCCATTTATCATGTTTACATTTTTCCCTTTTTCAGTATACTTTTATGACGGCCGGAAACTCCGGACGATTTAACAAATAAAAGTAAAAGACAATGAAAAAGAAAGTTTTTGTAGCACTTGCATGTGCAGTATTAGTATTCAGTTCGTTTACAGTAGCAAACGGTGAGATCGGTACGTTGGTGAACTACTCCCTCAACCAGGCGGTATCTCAGAATGTCATTTCGGAGAGCGAGCGCCAGCAGCTTATTGACTCCGGGATCATCGATGCGGCTTACGATACCTTCATGAATACTCATGGTGATGCCAAGGCGACGGTGAATGCTGTGGCCGACAAGCTGGTGGAGAAGGGTTATTTCTCTTCGAGGAGCGAGGCCAAGAAGGAGGCGAAGCGTCTTGTCGAGAGAGCCCGTAAGGATGATTCCCTGGCCGCTAAGATATATCGTTATCTCGGCATCTGATAAGGGATGATTGCCGCCCTGCTGTATGGCGGGGCGGCAGATTAAAAATGTTTTCGCGGATTTTTTTCACGAAAGAGCGTTTTTTCAAGTCTTGTTTGCGGTTTTTCGGGAAAATGTAGTATATTTGCGCAGTAAATAAAATCGTTATGGGAGATATTAATGATATTTTATCGGGCAAAAAACTGGAGCAGTTTATCAAAGATGAACGCGAAAAGGTGATTCCATATTTGTCCAAAAGATACAGAGTGCCCACAGAGGAAGCTGAAGATGCTTTCCAGGATGGTTTGGTGGCTCTTTTTGAGGCTGTCAATTCCGGCAGGTTTAAAGAAGAACAGCATGAGTATTCATTGGTCAGGTATTTCCATACTTGTTGCAAAAATCAACTTCTGAAGAAG
>Ga0065709_1005957_pt1 | contig 35072 bp, 27 predicted proteins | sample Hoacrofraction14_2_FD_59096 | JGI IMG/M metagenome (GOLD analysis project Ga0065709, IMG submission 59096) | Hoatzin crop microbial communities from Cojedes, Venezuela, sample from fiber fraction 14 v1 | ecosystem: Host-associated > Birds > Digestive system > Esophagus > Crop | place: Venezuela...
AGGTGCAGGAGAAGGGCTACTACGCCTCCTTCCCGAGCCTGATCAACATCGAGCACATCCCGACCTATATCATGGTGCTCAAGGACGCCAGCGGTCTGGTGAAAATGTATGCCGCCGTGAACGTGGAGCAGTACAATCTCGTCGCAACGGCCGCGACACAGAAGGGTTGCATCGATAAGTACCGGGCGCTGATGAACGGTGACATATCCACGGAGGAAGCGGCCGACGGCGACGCGGCGGCGGAGACGGACCTGTCGCTCTATACGAAGAGGACCGTGACCGTGCGCAAGCTCGAGAAGATCGACCGCGGCGGCGACACGTACCTCTACCTGCTCGACGGGGAAGGCAACATCTACCACGCCCGCTACGCCGATGTGATCCGCATGATGCTGACCGAGGAAGGCGATACGATCGAGCTCCTCGTGTACGGCGACCGGTTTGCGCTGGAGGAGTGACAGGAGCGCAGATGAGCCGGCAGCCTGACTGCGGCCCTCGGCGGCGAGTCCGCCTGCGCCGTGTCTGCGCAGCAGACGATCTGACAACCGGCCTGAAGATTTGCAAGCGTATATATTAAGATGAATCTATGCAGCGCTGATGCGCGCACACAAACTATGCAGCGCTGACGCGCGCACGCAAACTATGCAGCGCTGACGCGCGCACGCAAACTATGCAGCGCTGACGCGCGCACGCAAACAGCACGCCCCTGCGGGAAATTTCCCGACGGGGGCGTGCTGCTGCTTTAACGTATTTGTAACTGTTCAGAATGCTTCGCGCAGCAGTTACGCCAAATATACTTTATCGGTACGCCCTCAGCAGCAAGTGCTTCGGGCTGTCCTGAACAGTTACACGTTTCGAACATTTTACTCGGCCGCGCCGGTTGTGATCCCCGTACCGACCGGGTAGAGGATCTCATCCGTGAAGGTGTAATCCTCGGCGAGCACCGGGACGTCGACCGGCAGGGTGCCGGAGAACGGGGCGGTGCCGAAGGCCATGCAGACGGCGGTCGGGACGTTCGGGCCGTAGGCGGCCGTTTCGCCCGCCGCGACGGCGGCCTCGGAGGCGGCGGACGCGGTGCGGTTGTTGTACGCGCACACCAGGGCATCGGCCTCGGTGTAGGCGGCGATATCATAGGGGAGATGTACGCTCAGCACGGCGGCCTGTTTGCCGTTCTCGTGGGCCAGCGCGATGGCGTCCCGCACGAAGCGGCCGTTCGAGGTCTCGAGCGAGGTCTCCGGATTCAGGTCATTCAGACTGTTCATGCGGGTCAGGATCAGGATGTGATCCGCGCCGGCGATGTCCTCGGCGTAGTCCTCCGCCGTCATGCCGGCATAGTTCAGCGCGACGATGTCCGCCTCATCCGTGATACCGTCTTCCTCCAGCCAGGTCAGGGCCAGCGAGACCGAAGCTCCGCGGTACTCGTCCGGATACAGGATGAGGACCTGGTTGCCCGCACTCAGATCGAAGGGCAGGGTGTCGCCGTCATTTTTGACGAGCGTGATGGCCTTTTCCGTGATCTCCCGCTCGATCGCATGATGCTCCGCCGAGCCGATCTGCGCGAGCGCGTCGTCCGTATCCGCATCCGCAGCGGCCTCTTCGGATACCGCCGCATCGCCATCCGCGGCGCCTTCTTCGGACACATCCGCGTCTGCCGCAGCCGTTTCATCGGCCGCCTCGTCGCCGCCCATCAGCCCGCTCTCGTACTTCAGTGTCAGGATGCGCGTGACGGCCGTGTCGACCGTGGCCTCGTCGATAGTCCCGTCCTCGACACACGCGGTCAGCTGATCGAGGAAGGCCTCCGCTGCCGTGATGTCGCCGGCGCAGTACAGGTTGTACGGATACGGGCAGAGCAGGATATCGACGCCGGCGTTGATGGCCGTGACGGCCGCGTCGAGCGGGTCGAAGTTATCCGCCAGGGCGCCCATGCCCATGGCGTCCGTGATGATGATGCCCTCGAAGCCGAGCTCCCCGCGCAGGATGTCCGTCAGGATCGTCTTCGACATCGTGGCCGGCAGCGTGACCTCCTCACCCGTGCTGACGGAGGTATACGTGGTGGTCTCGATCTGCGGATACTGGATATGCGCCGTCATGATCATCTGTGTCCCGGCCTCGATGCCGGCGGCAAATGGCAGCAGCTCCTGCGCGCGCAGCTCGTCCGGAGACTTGTCGATCAGCGGGAAGCCGGTGTGCGAATCCGTGCCGGTATCGCCGTGTCCCGGAAAATGCTTCAGGCAGCTGACGATGCCGCCGGACAGCAGCCCCTCCGTGTACGCGGCCACATAGTCGGATACGAGCGCGGCGTCGCTGCCGAACGAGCGCACGCCGATGACCGGGTTGGACGGATTGTTGTTCACATCCGCGTCCGGCGCGAAGTCGACGCTGATGCCGGCGGCCGACAGCTCTGAGGCGATAACCGACGCGGCCTGCGTGGCATTGGCCGGATCCCCCGTGGCGCCCAGCGCCATATTGCCCGGCATGGTGGTGCCGTCGGTCATGCGGACGATGTAGCCGCCCTCCTGGTCGATCGCGATGAAGGCCGGGATCTGATCCGTGGATTCCGCTCCGGTCACCGCCTCCTGAATGGAATCCGTCAGCGCCTTCAGCTGAACGTTGGTCTGCACATTGGAACCAAAGAGCGTGACGAGCCCGAAGCCGTTGCGCGAAAGCGCCCCCTGCAGCTCCTCATTCAGCTCCGTCACCGCCACCGCGTCCTCCACGGTCTCGCCGGCCGCGTCGTCATACCAGCTGTCAAAGCGGATGCCGATCATCTGCGCCAGCTTCTGCCGTGTCGTGAGGGAAGAGAGCGTCGCCTCCGCCAGGCTCGCGGCATTCGTGTCACCGGCGCTTTCGCCTGCGACATTCGCGTCACCGGCGGCCGCCGCCCCGGCGGATTCCGTAATCGCTTCCGACACCGGTTCGTCCGCGGCTTCCTCCGCGCAGGCCGGCGCCAGACCGGACAAGACCAGCGTGGCGGTGAGTACCATAGTTGTCAGAGTCTTGAACGCAGAACGTTGACTGTGCCATTTCCCAAGATGCATGAATATTCCTCCCTCTTTTTCAAACTCTCTCCCTTCAGGTAACGGGGCCGGACCGTTTATACGAGCGGCCTGTATAAACATTTTACACGGAGAAGCGCCCGCAGGCAACGGCTGCTTAAAAAACGCCGCGGCCTTGCGTGACAAATTTTTTGACGAAAGCCTCAAACGCACGTACAATACATTCGAAATGAGACCGCGCCGAACCGAATGTGCCGATCAGGCTAAAGCGGTCGGGCAGATGACAGAAAACAGGGCGGGCAGCTTACCGCCGCGGCCTGGCAGATCCGAAGAGAGGAAACGAAAACGATGAGATTTCGGCCGTGTATCGATATTCATAACGGGAAGGTCAAGCAGATCGTCGGCAGCAGCCTGCGGGATGAGGGGGACAGCGCCCGGGAGAACTATGTATCCGGGCAGGGCAGCGCGTGGTATGCGAAGCGCTATGCGGCGGACGGGCTGACCGGCGGGCACGTGATCCTGCTGAACAGCCGCTCGTCCGACCGGTACCCGGAGACGCTTAAGGCGGCGCTGACCGCATTTCAGGCCGCGCCCGGCACCCTGATGGCCGGCGGAGGCATCACGCCGGAGAACGCCGGGCAGTTCCTCGAGGCCGGCGCCTCGCACGTGATCGTGACCTCCTACGTCTTCTCGAACGGAGAGATCGACCGCACGCATCTGGCTGCGATGACCGAAGCGGTCGGCCGGGAACATCTGGTGCTGGACCTGAGCTGCCGCAAGGCGCCGGACGGACGCTGGATGATCATGACAGACCGCTGGCAGAAGCAGAGCCGCGAAGCCGTGGACGAACAGCTTCTCGATGAGCTGGCCGGCAGCTGCAGCGAGTTCCTGATCCACGCCGTGGACGTGGAAGGCAAGGGCCAGGGCCCGCAGGAAGAACTCATCCGCCTCCTCGGCGCCTGGCAGGGCCTCCCCGTCACCTACGCCGGCGGGATCCGCTCCCTTCAGGATCTTAAGCGCCTGGAGGAAGCCGGCCGCGGCCGCATAGATTTCACGATCGGCAGCGCCCTCGATCTCTTCGGCGGGACCCTGCCCTACGCCGAAGTCGTGCAGCGCTATGGATGACGCCGGGAAAGTGAAGACAGAAGACATGCAGACAGAAAGAAAACTGACAGAAGGAAACATCACCGGCGCTCTGCTGCGCTTCGCGGCTCCGATGATCCTGGGCAACATGCTGCAGCAGGCCTACAGCCTGACGGACACCTTTATCGTGGGCCGCTTTGTCGGCGCGGACGCGCTGGCCGCAGTGGGCGGCACCTACACCCTGACGACCTTTCTGTACTCCGTGATCATCGGCCTGTGTATGGGAAGCGGGGCGCTGGTGTCATACTATTTCGGACGGGGCGAGACCGATCGGATGCGCTCAGCACTCCGGACCGCGTTCGTGACGATCGGCGCGGCCGCCGTGGTCCTGAATGTTCTGATGCTGCTCCTGTCCCTCCCGGTGCTCACGATCCTGCGGATCCCCGATGAGATCCTCCCCCTCACGGATGACTACTTCCGGATCATCCTGACGGGCATGCTCCCGGTCTTCCTCTACAACTTCTTCGCCTACATGCTGCGGGCGAAGGGGAACTCCGTGGTCCCGCTCGGCTTTCTGGTTGTCTCCACGGTGATGAACATCGTGCTGGACATTCTCTTTGTGCTGCCTCTGGGCCGGGGAGTCAACGGTGCGGCGCTGGCGACCGTGCTGTCCCAGTACGTCTCCGGCATCGGGATCATGCTCTATGCCTTCCGCAAAGAACCGGATATGCGGATCCGCCCGGCGGACCTGAGGCCTGAGGCCGGGGAGATCCGGGAGGTGCTCCGGATGTCCGGCATGTCCTCCGTGCAGCAGTCCGTCATGAACTTCGGCATCCTGATGATCCAGAGCCTGGTGAACAGCTTCGGCACGGTGATCATGGCGGCCTTCACCGTCGCCGTCAAGATCGACACGCTGGCCTACATGCCGGCGCAGGAATTCGGCAATGCCTACTCCCTCTTCATCTCGCAGAATTTCGGAGCCGGCAAAGAGAAACGCATCAGCGAAGGCACAAAAAAAGCCGTCCTCCTGTCGGGCGGCTTCTGTCTGGCGGTATCACTGGCCGTGGTCATCCTGGCCGGCCCGCTGATGAGTCTCTTCGTGGACGCCTCCGAAATGGAGATCATCCGCGAAGGCGTGCGCTATCTCCGGATCGAGGGCAGCTGCTATATCGGTATCGGACTGCTGTTCCTGCTGTACGGGTACTTCCGCGGCATCAACCGCCCGGAGATTTCCCTGCTCCTGACGGTCATCTCCCTTGGCACCCGCGTCGCCCTCGGCTACCTGCTGGCCCCGATCCCGCAGATCGGCGTCATCGGTATATGGGCGGCGATCCCGATCGGGTGGGGGCTGGCAGACCTGGCGGGATTCGCCCTCATGAGCCATATCCGGATCACGCAGGAGGAGGAATACCCCGTGTAAGGTAACTGTTCAGGACAGCCCGGAGCACTTGTTGCTGAGGGCGTACCAACAAAGTATATTTGGCAGCATCGGACGAATTTGAATGCGAAGCTTCGTCCGATGCGTACCTGCTGCGCGAAGCGTTCGGAACAGGTATCCTGTGAGACAGAACAAAAGGCGAACCGCCAGCCCGATGGGCCCGGTTCGCCTTTTCGATTGCGGTGCCTTCCGCCCGATAAACCTATACAAATCGGATCTCCGGGTGCACATAACCGGCGATCAGGGAATCATGCGTGATAAAAAGCATGCGCTCCGCAATCGCCTGACAGATCAGCATCCGGTCAAAAGGATCTTTATGGGGCATAGTGCCGCTTTTCCCCTCAAGAAGCGGAAGGGTGAGAACATGCTCGTTCTTAACAGGAAGGAAAAAGAAACCGGCTTTCTCGCAATAGCGGATTATATCAGCGGCATCCGCAAGCAGCCGATCCGGATGGGCCTGATGCTTCAGCTCGATTTCCCAGACAGAAACCGTGCTGCAGTAAATCGTGTTGGCAGGATCGGCAATCAGTTCTCTTGCGGCAGAGGAAAGCCGCGGACTGTTCCAGAGTGTCCATAAAAGAATATGCGTATCGAGCAGCAGTTTCATGAGCAGCCTCCGTAGTTTTGGCGGTACAAAGATTGTTATAGTTGGCTTGAATGAAACAGGTCAGCAATCTCTTCATCCCACGCATCGAATTCTTCGTCCGTAACAGGATAGGCTCCCTCGGCTGTACCGAAACGCTCCGCAGCCGCGCGGGGCACAAGTGTCATACGCACGATCGGGACACCATTATTACGGGAAAGATAAATACATTCTTCCTGACCGGTTTCCAAAAGCCGCACCAGACGGGAAAGATCTGTTTTGGCTTCCAGCATATTTACCTGCTTCATGCCATACCTCCTCTTTAATGATTGATATCGATAGCCTTGGTCAGGCTGACTAAGACCATGATAACATAAAGCCGCGGGAAGAGTAAACCGCTAAAGGCATGTCTTTATTTCGTTTTTCTGTTTGCCGTGTAACATTTTTCCCGTACAATCGTTATATAGGTGAAACAGAAAAACAGCCCTGCAGACGCAATGTGCGGCGGGCTTTCAGCGGAGGGGAGGGGATGGCCTATCGACAGGCAGATGCTGGCCCGGCTGTATGAGCGCTACAGCCGGGAACTCTATCTGTACATTTATTCCATGTGCCGTTCCCCGGAAATGGCAGAAGATATCCTGCAGGAAACCTTCCTGAAAGCGCTGCTCAGCCGCGCGGTCGCGGCGCTGGAAGCCGAACTGGGCGTCCGCCTGTTTGAGCGCGCCGGCCGGACGGTGACGCTCACGCCCTATGGGGAGGTATTTTATGCCGCTCTGTCTCAGTCCAGCCAGTCATTCCCCCAGTCCTTCATGGCCAGCAGCACCTTGTCGAAGGCGATCCCCTTCTCCGTGAGAGAATACTGAACGGTCACGGGGACGGTGGGAATGGCTTCGCGCTTCACGATGCCGTGCTCCTCCAGATGGCGGAGAGTGTCAGTCAGGGACTTGGTACTGATGCCGAGGGCCTTGTGGAGATCGGAGAAGCGCATGGTGCCGATATGCAGCTGCTCCAGGACCAGGAAGGACCATTTGCCGCCGAACACGTCCATCACGCCGCGGATGCTGCGCAGGCAGACGGCGTCGTACGTCGGGACGGGACAGGCCGGCCCGGATCGCCCGGCCTGTCCGGATCGTTCGGCCTGTCCGCGCCGCCCGGTCTGTTCGGATTGTCCGGTTTGCCTGGCCTGTTTCGAATGTCTTTCGCTCATGAATACACCTCAATACTTCAGAAAGTAAACCAGCTTTATTTTGTGAAACAATATTACATATATGTGCCTTATTTACAAAGTGATCTGACTGCACTATACTCCCCTCATAAGCAAAAAACAACCCGCGCCGGGCCGAAAAATACGGCGGAAATCATGCAGAACAGCATGCGGAAAATCATGCCGGAAAATCGTGCCCGGACAGGATTTTCAGAGAGGAGACAGATACGATGAATACAGAGAAGAGAATGCCGGTTATTTTCAGCGGACACGGATCCCCTATGAATGCCATCGGCGACAACCGCGCGCGGAGCGGATGGAAGAAGATGGGGGAGCAGCTGGGGAAGCCGGAGGTCATTATTGCCATTTCCGCGCACTGGACGACAAGGGGGCTGTTTGTGCGGCGCGCGGACGATAATCCGCAGGTCAATGACATGTACGGGTTCCCGCGTGAGCTCTACGAGGTGCATTACGAGCCGGCCGGGTCGGTGGCGTACGCGGACAAGGTGCTGGAGCGGCTCGGCGGACTGGCGTCGGTGAAGAATGACTGGGGCATCGACCATGGTGTCTGGTCGGTACTGTCGAACATGTACCCGGACGCGGACGTGCCGGTCGTCATGGTCAGCACGGATGCGACGGCCGATGCGAAGACGCAGTTCGAGGTCGGGCAGCGCCTGAAGTCCCTGCGCGACGAGGGCGCCATGATTTTTGCGAGCGGCAATGTCGTCCACAATCTCCGTATGGTCGACTGGAGCATGGACAATGGCTACGGCTGGGCGGACCGCTTCGATGAGGCCATCCGGGATGCGATCGTACAGGGAGATTTCGAGACGCCGGTGGACTATACGAAGCTCGCCGACTGGCAGAAAGCCATCCCGACCGTCGAGCATTACTACCCGCTCCTGAGCGCGCTCGGCGCGGCCGACAAGGAGGACAAGGTGACCGTCTGGAACGAGTACCGCGAGCTCGGGTCCATGTCCATGACGTCGTACCTGTTTGAGACGAAATAAGAAACCGTTCGGGTAACAGTTCAGAGCAGCCCGAAGCACTTGCTGCTGAGGGCGTACCGATAAAGTATATTCGGACAGCTCAGGACGAATTTGAATGCGAAGCTTCGTCCGATGCGCAACTGCTGAATTTCTTCCGGTATGTGATCCCGCTGTTTGTGGCCTATCTCATTTCCGGGGATGCCGAGGAGTATCTGTATTCGCTGCCGTACCGGTTCTTTGAGAATGATGTGCTGCAGTTTGCCGGCCTGTTCTTCCTGGTCATGGCGCTGTTTATCTATCTGAAGCTGTCGTTCGGCAGCATGCTGGTCATCGCGCTGGTGATGAGCGTGGCCGGGATGTTCCTGTCGTATACGGACACGGGCAACAGCATGGTCAACACGCTGCTCGGCAACATCATCGCGACGATGGATGGTTCGCCGGATGATTATACGTCCTGCTTCCCGCTGCTGAACTGGTTCATCATTCCGTTGGTCGGGTATATCTTCGGCTATTATCTGCTCCGCGTGAAGGACAAGAAGAAGTTCTATTCGATCCTGACACTTCCGTGCGCGCTGTTCTCGATCATCTATCTGGTCGTCGAGATCAACCTGGAGGTGGGCATGTACAAGGAGGGCGAGGCGGCGTATTACTTTATCAGCACGCCGGATGTCATCCTCTGCACGATCCTCTCGGTCGCGATGCTCGGGGTGTATTATTTCCTGTCGCTGATCCTGCCGGCTGCGGTCCTGGGCGCCGCGACGGAGATGAGCCGTGTGCTTACGCCGTTCTTCTGCATCCACTGGGTGTTTGTCATCATCGCGGCGTATGTGTTCACGGAGCTCGGCTGGATCTCCTGGGATGCGTCGGTGCCGACGCTGCTGTGGATCTCGCTGGTGATCTTCATCATCTCGTATGCGATCGCGGAGCTCTGGTATCGGAAGATCCGGCCCGCGGTGTCGAAGAAGCAGGCGAGTCCGCAGCAGAAGTCGAAGAGATGACGGGGGCCTGCCTGATATGGAAGGCATCGGAGTCTGTTGCTGAATGCACCGTGAGTGTATCGTGAAATTTGCGTAACTGTTCAGCGAAGCGTTCTGAAAAGTTACAAATTTGCTTTGTTTTGATCTGTTTTGCCTGCCGGCGCGCGTGCGTGCGTGTCCGGCAGGCTTTTTTTCGCGTAAGCATTGAGCCGGGTGGACACGCTTGCGGATTCGTGTCTGCCTGCCCCCGTCCGCGGGCCGGTGTCTGGGAATCTGTGCCGGTACCCCGTGCCGGAGAAAGAAAACGAAAGACAAATGCGATTGTTTTCCTGTATAATCCACAGTATACGGACATCTAAGTACATCTGTTAGAGAAGGCAGCTGCATATGATAAAAGAGAATAAGAGCCGCATGATCACCGTCGTGCTGCGGGTTGTTTCCGCACTGTGTCTGATCCTGATCGCCTGCGCGGCGGGCAGGATGCTGACCATGGACAGGAGAGTACAGACCGGTGATGCGGCGTATGTTCTGGTGGCCCCCTATCAGTGGCACGGAACCGGACAGGGGATTGCCGCCGCAGACAGGGAGTTTCAGAGTGACACAAAGCTGGTTACCTTTGCGGAACTGACGGAAGAGGCGTTTGTCAGTGAGCTGAAGCACGCCGCCGCCACGGAGCCGGACGGGATCCTGGCGGGTGGGACACTGGACACGGAAGCCGTGAAGGAGACACTGAAGGAAATCCGGGAGACAGGGATACCGATCGTGCTCCTGGAAAATGATCTGGGGGAAGCGTGCCGGGATGTATATATCGGGATCGATAACACCGCGGCCGGCCGGCTGGCGGGCGAAGAGCTGGCGGAAGCGACCGGCGGCAGCGCCCGGATCGGCGTGGTCGTCTCGGATCTGGATACACCGAATCAGAAAGAGCGTCTGCAGGGACTGAAAGAGGCGCTGGCAGCCTGGCCGGAGTTGGAGATAGCACAGGTGCTGGAATGCCATCTGGATGAGGTGGAATTGGTGCAGAAGGTATCCGCCTTCCTGGAGGAAGAGGAAACGGCGGATGCCATCTGCATTCTGGAGGGGTGGGGCGGCAATGTGCTCGGCCCGATCCTGGAGAGCCAGTATGCGGAGCGGGAGCTTGACATCGTGGTCTTCGGCTCGACACTGACCACGCTGGACTATGTGAGCCGCGGCTTTTATTTTTCGACGATCGCGCAGGATCAGGTGGCCACGGGCTACCGCGCGGTGGAAGTATTGGATAAGCTTCAGCGCGGAGAAGACTGCAGTGACAGTGACATTATATACACGGATCTGCAGTGTGTGCGTGCGGCCGAGGCACAGGAACGGATGACGGAGCAGGCGGACGGAGGATTTGATCTTGACTGGCACTATTTCGGAGGACAGAGCTGAGAGACGGCGCGGGGGACAGGCGCTCAGCCGCCGCACAATCCGTCAGAGTTTTTCGGCCTTTCTGTTCAGGATGATCGCGTTCATGCTGATCCTGCTGGCCGGCAGTCTCGTCCTGTCCCGCCTGTCGGCGCAGATGTCGGAGAAAGAACGTCTCCGGCTGACGAGACTGGACGAAGGGTTCGATGCGCTCGAAGACAGCTGCAGCCATCTGCACGACCGGCTGTTCCGGACGGCGGAATACGACAGCGCCCCGCTTGAGCGCGCCGGACTGAGTCTGACGGCATTGGCCGAAGAACCCGGCACGGACATCTTTGTGCGGGATACGAAGGATGTCTGTACGCTGTTTCAGCGCTACAGCGCACAGGCAGAAGCACTGGAGGAGACGCTCGGCGCGGGGGCGGCCTATGATGACAGCTACGCACTGTATCTGGAGGCGGAGCAGACATACGGCTGGATGACGGAATACCGCGATGTTCTGTACAGTGAGATCCTGACGTATCAGGATCAGGTCAGCGCTCGCCGGCAGCGGTACCGCATCGTCCTCTGGCTGCTGTTTGGCCTGCTGGCCGCCTGTCTGGCGGCGGGCATGTATCTGGATACACGCAAACTGACCAGGGAGATCGTGCAGCCGGTGCAGGAGCTGTCGGAAACCATGCGGAAGATCGACTATGCGGATATGGAAAGCGCGCTGCTGCCGGCACAGGTGCACAGCAGTCAGGGAGAGATCCGGAACATGCTCGACACCTATAACGGCATGATCGCACGGCTGATGGCGCAGAGCCGTGAGCATGATGAACTGCAGGAGGCCCGGCTGAAGCTGCAGAAGCTGCAGCTGACGAATCTGCAGCAGCAGATCAATCCGCATTTTCTGTTCAATACCCTGAATATGATATCCCAGACCGCCTTTCTCGAGGACGCTGATCAGACGGAGGAGCTGCTGAAGACGGTATCCCGGCTGCTCCGCTATTCGCTGGATTACACGGACCGGAGTGTGAAACTCGGACGCGAACTGCAGGCCCTGAATGACTATGTCAGTATCCAGGAGCGGCGGTTCGGCGACCGGATCCGGTTTGTGTTTCATCTGGACGAGAGCGTCAACGACTGTGTGGTGCTGAGCAATATCCTGCAGCCGGTGGCGGAGAACTGTATCGCGCACGGGCTGGCCATGAAAGACGCGGGCGGACTGGTGGAGATTGAAACCGGCATGTATGCGGAAGACGGGCAGAACTTCGTCTGCATCACCATAGCGGACAACGGCAGCGGAATGCCGGAGAAAACCCTGCAGACCCTGCGGGAACGGCTGCAGGAACAGGACATGAAAAATGAGCATATCGGTCTGGTGAATGTGGCACAGCGGCTGCGTCTCTTTTACAAAGGCGGGGCACGCATTCAGATCCTGAGCCGGCCGGATGAGGGAACGAAGGTAACGCTGCTGCTGCCGATGAGCGGGAGGGAATAGACGTGTATTCGATCGTAATCGCCGATGACGAGCTCATCGAACAGAAGGTGCTGGAAAAGATGACGAGGCAGGCGTTTCCTTCCCTGCGTGTGCTGCCGTCCGTTAAGAACGGTTCGGAACTCATGGAATGCGTCACGCGCGAGAATCCGGACATCGCGGTGCTGGATATCAACATGCCGGTGGTCAGCGGGCTGGATGCGCTGGAATGGCTGCGCCTGAAGGGGCTGGCCACGAAGGTGCTGATCGTCTCGGCCTACAGCGAGTTCCAGTATGCGCAGAAGGCCATGAATCTCAATGCCGCCGGCTATATACTGAAACCGGTCGACCGGGACGAGTATATCCGTGCCCTGGAGAAGCTGGTCAGCCAGCTCGACGGGGAGAGGGAGGAGAAGAGCCGCAAGATGGACGGGGAAGAGTGGAAGCGGGGCTATCGAAGAACGCTGGAGCGGGAGATGATCTCCGACATGCTGCTGGGCGAAGCGCGGTCCGGCACCATCGAACGGTACCGGGAGCAGTGCGGGGAGGCATTGGAAGGAGGTGCCGTGCTGTGTCTGCGCTGGCTTTCAGACGGGGAAAGCCACGAAGCGGAACAGAAAAAGATCCTGGAGGATCTGGCCAGACTCTGCACCTGTTTCGGCAAGGAATACCGGGATACGTATATCCTGTTCCTGTTTCTTCCGGCGGAAGAGGGAGCGGAACAGTTCCGTGACTGGATCCTGCGGATCATGGACGAACTGCGCCGGCAGAATTTCCGGCTGAACTGGGACGGGATCGCCATCGGCGTGAGCAGCTGGAAGGCGCGGCTGCAGGAATTCCCGGATGCGATCCGTGAGAGCACGGCGGCAGTCCGCGGGGCGGCAGAAGGCGGCTGCTATCTCTATGATCGGAAAGAAACGGATTTTCGGAGTGACGGATACCAGAGAGACCTTCAGGAGTGCCGCAAACTGTATATGCAGGGAAAAAGCAGGATGCTCCGGGAACGGCTGTCTGCACTGAGCAGAAAGCAGAATGACCGGCAGTTTACCCGGCTGTTTTTGCTGACGCTTCGCTGCAGTGTCTGCGAGGGAACCGGGCCGTCCCGCCTGTTCCGCGCTGCGGAGGACACCTGGCGTTACTGGAATGAGCTGTGCGCCTGTGAGGATGAGGAGCAGATGCTGGCACTCGCAGACCCGCAGACGGCCGTCCGGACAGAGGCGGGCAGCACATCGCCCGACATTCAGCTGTACGTGGACGCCTGCCGGCGTTATCTGCTGCAGCACTACCGGGAGGAGGTGTCGCTGGAAAAGACGGCAGAACACATCGGGATCAGCGGCTTTTACCTGAGCCGGATCATGAAACAAGAAACCGGGGAAACGTTTCTGGAACATCTGACCGGCATACGTTTGCGTGTGGCCATGGACCTGCTGTGGAGCAGCAGCTATACCTTTCAGATGATCGCCGAGGAATGCGGCTATGACAGCGCTTCGTATCTCAGCAAGCTGCTGAAGAAGAAGACCGGCCTGAATGCCGGGGATCTGCGCCGGCGGCTGAAGCAGCTGCTGTGAGGCGCAGAGGCAGCAGAGCAAGAATCGACCACTCTCAGCAAAATTGAACCATTCATTTCCGACAAGAACAGTCCTGCCGCAGGCAAGGCTGTTCCTTTTTTTATTTTCCGGATTTTTTACAATAAAGTCACAAGTTGACAGGGCGGCGGCTTCAGATCAGGGAAGCGCAGGCGCGGACAGCGCGCCGGCGGAGAAAGAGACCAAGAAGCCTCGAAAGCAGCAGGAGAAAGCGTTATGGAGGAAATGAAATTTGCATTGGCGGGCGGAGCCCACATGCACACAGACCGGTTTGTACAGCGGATCAACGCGCATCCGCCCTGCAGGCTGGGGGCCGTGTGGGATCCGGATGAGGCGCGGGGAAGAGGACGGTGCAAACAGTACGGAGCGGAGTATTTCGCGGAATATACAGACCTTCTGAAGGATGAATCCATCGTGGGGGTGCTGGTGGTCAGCGAGACAAAGAACCATTTCCGGCTGATCCGGGATGCGCTGCTCGCGGGAAAGCATGTGTTTGTCGAGAAACCGCCGTTTTACACCGTGGAGGAGGCGGAAGAAGTCCGGGACATCGTGATGGAGACGGGACTGTCCTTCCTGGTGTCCGACCCGATCCGCTCTTCGATCCGGCAGCTGTATTGCGCAAGGGATCTCATGCAGGCCGGGAAGATCGGAAAGATCGTAGCCATTCGCACCCGGTGCGCGGTCAGCGATGCGCTCCGGAGCGATCATATTGCTTCCTTCGATCCGGAACTCTACGGCGGGGGCATGATGTTCGATGTGGGCTGCCATGCGGTGCACATGCTGTATTTCCTGGGCGGGAAGCCGGTCAGCGCGCATGCGGCCTTCAGCGGTACCTCCGAGGCTGCGCAGGAATATGGCGTGGAAGATACGGCCATCGCGGTATATGAACTGCAGGGAGGCGTCCTGGGGGTGGCGGAAACAAGTGCCATCGCGGCGCGGCGGGAGGATTTCTTTCTGGTCTCCGGTACGGAGGGCACGATCTGCTGTCTGGACCGGGAGCTGCGTGTGCGGCGCCTGGACGGAGAATGGACGACCATCCCGGAGGAGCAATGGCCGGAAGAGCCGGAATATCCGCTCTACCGCTGGACAGACAGTATACAGAACGGAACGGCCGTCACGGACTGCGGCATCAACGATGCCCTGCAGTTCACGAGAATGATAACGGGTGCATACCGGGCCAGCCGGCAAGCGGCTGATCTGGATAATAATTTATTCACAAGGAGGAGATCATGAAGATGAACAAGCGCACAATGGCAGGAAAAATGGGACTGATCGCAGCACTGGCTGCAGGCGTGATGGCGTCCGCTTTCACGGCAGAGGCAAAGGATGTGGTCAATGTCGGTGTGGAACAGGATCCGGCGGATCTGTCCCCGTTCGGACCGGGGACCACCGGAAGAACACCGGTCATCGACATCCTGTACGAGACACTCGGCTGTATCGGAACGGACGGGGAATTTGTCGGAGTGCTCAGCAAGGATTATGAGCTGTCGGAGGATGAGACGACCCTGACATTCCATCTGTACGACAATATCTACGATACCGCCGGCAACCACATCACGGCTTCCGATGTTGTCTTCTCCTATGAGAGCAAGGCGGCCACGGGCAACCTGTTCAACATCGCGTTCATTCAGGGCTGCGAGGCGGTGGATGATTACACCGTGCAGTTTAACCTGAATCCACCGCTGAACCTGACGAACATCGCGAACCTGGTCAATAACCTCTACATCGTATCCGAGCAGGCCTACAACGACAGCGAGGACGGCATGGTTACGGGCGGCGTGGTCTCGACCTCTCACTATGTGGTGGAGGATTACGAGGGCGGCTACATGCTGACGCTCACGAAGAATGAGGATTACTGGCAGAGTGAGGAGCTTACGGCGCCGCGCAGCCAGGCCAATGTTGACACCATCAACTACTATGTCCTGAATGAATCCAATCAGCGCACGATGGCGCTGGAGAGCGGAACGATCGACATGTGCTGGTCCATTACGTCGGCCGACATTTCAAAGTTTGAAGAAGGCGGTGAGAAGAGCGACAGTTACTGGGTCTATGAGGCATCGGATAATCTGTCCAATGTGCTGGTCTTCAATCAGGCGGACGGACATGTGACACAGGATGCCGGCCTGCGCCGGGCAATCGGCTATTCCATCAGCAATGAGCTGCTGGCGCAGAGTATCTTCGGCGGACACGGAGAAGGCAACTACGATTTCTCGAGAAAGACCACGGCCGGATTCAATGAGAGCTGGCTGACGGAGGACAATTTCTATCAATATGACCTTGAGGCTGCCGCTGCGGCGCTGGCCGATTCCGCCTACAGCGGCGAATCGATTGTGCTGCTCTGCAATACGGATGCGACCATTACCGATACGGCCGCGATGATCCAGGGCTTCTGCGCACAGGCGGGCATCAACATCGAGATCAATTCCGTCGACAGTGCCACGATCAACACCTATTTTGCCGACGCCAGCCAGTGGGATATCTATCTGACGCAGAGCGCGGCGGAGACCTACTGCGTGCAGTCCTGGATCCGCCATCTTGATAACAGCTCCAGCGGAACAACGACCGGATTCCTGGCGGATGACACGCTGCAGGCCCTGCTGACCGAGGCGGCCAATGTGGAAACCTCCACGCAGGAAGCGATCGATGCCTGCCATGACTACATTGCGGACAATGCGATCGTGTACGGCCTTGGCAATCCGTATGTGTCCTATGTGCTTCCGTCGGACTGCACGGATGTCATCCTCGGCTACAAGCTGGAGGTTCTTCCGGGCGCGTGCACCTATGCAGAGTGATCTTTATGCATCGTACGGCAGCGGCCATTCACCGGCAGGGGAATGACGCGCCGGGAGTGCCCTGCGGGGCGGGCGGCCGCCTGCCCCGCAGACCTCCGGGGAGGGTTTGATATGAGCAAATACATCATTAAGCGCCTGATCACAACGATCTTTATTATCGTCGGCGCGGCCATCCTGATATTTACGATCCTGTATTTTGTTCCGGGTGATCCGGCCCGGATCCTGCTGGGAAGCGAGGCCTCGGAAGCAGACGTCGAAGCCAAACGGCAGCTGCTCGGGCTGACCGATCCGTATCTGGTGAGACTGGTCAGGTTCCTGAAAGATACATTCCTGCATTTTGATCTGGGAACTTCGTGGTTTACGGATATTTCGGTCAACAAGGAGCTGGCGGTAAGGCTTCCGCGGACGCTTCTGCTGGGAACGCTGTTTGTGGTGCTCAGCTCGGCCATCGCGATCCCGCTCGGTATCAGCGCCGCCATTCATCAGAACCAGTGGCAGGACCGTCTGTGCATGGTGATCGCCATGATCCTGACGGCGCTGCCGGACTTCTGGCTCGCACTGATGCTGGTGCTGGTCTTCTCGCTGAAGCTCGGATGGCTTCCGGCGTTCGGTATCGAAAGCTGGCAGTGCTTCATTCTTCCGGTGATCGCCGGCTCCCTGCGCAGTATCGGCAATCTGGCCCGGCAGACTCGCGCCAGCATGCTGAATGTGACCAGATCGGATTTTGTCGTGACAGCCCGGTCGAAGGGTGTTCCGGAGGAGCGGGTGATCCGGCGGCATATGCTGCCGAATGCCCTGATCCCGATCATCACGACCATCGGCGGGACATTTGCCTCCTGCATAGCCGGCACGGTCATTATTGAGCAGGTGTTTTCCATTCCGGGCATCGGCACCTATATGACGAACGCGGTCTCTTCCCGGGACTGCCCCGTGGTGCAGGGCTGCGTGGTGATCCTGGCCATCTTTATCGCGCTGATCATGCTCGTGGTGGATCTGATCTACGGGTTTGTGGATCCCAGGATCAAGGCACAGTATGTGGCGCAGTCGAAGAAGAAAGGAGGAAAGGCATGAAGGCGATGGCAGTGCGCAGTGCAGCTGCGGACAGACAGAAAAGCGACAGCATGTGGACCATAGCGGGCCGGAGCCTCCTCCGCAACAAGACGGCCATGTTCGGCATGATCGTCCTGCTGATCCTGATCCTGTCGGCCGTGTTTGCACCGCTGATCGCACCGTATGATTACCAGGCCATGGACCCGACCGCCATCAACGCGGCCCCGTCGGCGGCGCATCCGTTCGGGACGGATTCCATCGGACGGGATATCCTGAGCCGGCTGCTGTACGGCGGCAGATATTCCCTCTTCATGGGGCTGGTGTGTTCCCTGTCCAGTTCGGTGCTGGGAGCGATCATCGGATGCATCGCAGGCTACTTCGGAGGAAAAACGGATAACCTCATCATGCGGCTGTGTGATGTGATCCAGGCCATCCCGGGCATACTCATCGCCATCGTGCTGTGTACGGCCTTCGGAGACGGTTATCTGAATACCATTCTGGCCATGACGATCGGCGGCATTACCCCGACTATCCGGATGGCCAGAAGCCTGATCCTGTCCGAACGGACACAGGAGTATGTGGAGGCGGCCAAATCCATCAACTGTTCAACCGCGCGGATCATGTTCCGGCATATTCTCATCAACATCATCCCGATGCTGCTTGTCGGCTTCACCATGGGGATCGGCAGCATCATCATGCTGGCGGCACAGCTCTCCTTCATCGGACTCGGCATCAAGCCGCCGCTGCCCGAATGGGGCGCCATGCTCTCGGCGGGAAGATCCACATTCCGGAATTATCCGTGGCAGATCATCTTTCCGGGAATCCTTATTTTCCTGACGGTGCTGTCCATCAATCTGTTTGGTGACGGCCTGCGCGATGCCATTGATCCGAAGATGAAGCGATAGAGGTGGGCACTATGAACGAAAACTGCTTGCTGAATATTAAAAACCTGTCGGTGGAATATACGTCCTCTGACCGTGTGATCCACGCCGTGAACGGCGTCAGCCTGACACTGAAGGAAGGGGAGACTCTGGGGCTTGTCGGCGAGACCGGTGCCGGCAAGACCACGATCGCCAAGTCTATCCTGCAGATCCTTCCGGACATATCCTCCAGGATCAGCGGCGGCGAGATCTGGTTTGACGGCCGGAATCTGCTGTCGCTCCCGGAAAAGGAGATGCTGAAGGTCCGCGGCGGCCAGATTTCCATGATCTTCCAGGATCCCATGACCGCTCTGAATCCGCTGCAGACCGTGGGAGAGCAGATTTCCGAAGGGCTGATGCTGCACAATGACATTTCCGAGGCAGAGGCACATGCAAAGACCGTGGAAATGCTGCAGATGGTGGGCATCACCGAGGAACGATACCACGATTTTCCGCATCAGTTTTCCGGCGGCATGAAGCAGCGGGTGGTGATCGCCATGGCGCTGGCCTGCAGCCCGCGGCTGCTCCTGGCCGATGAGCCGACCACCGCGCTGGACGTGACCATCCAGGCACAGATCCTGGATCTGATGAGGGATCTCCGGAACAAAATGAATTCTTCGATGATCCTGATCACACATGACCTGGGCGTGGTGGCGGAAATGTGCGATTACGTCGCCATTGTCTACGCGGGGCAGATCATCGAATACGGTTCGAAACGCCAGGTGTTCAAGCATCCGACGCATCCGTATACGGTGGGGCTGTTTAACGCACTGCCGTCCATGACGGCGGATGAGCCGCGGCTTCATCCGATCGAGGGCCTGCCGCCGGATCCGGCCTGTCTGCCGGATGGCTGCAAATTCGCCCCGCGGTGTCCGTATGCGACGGACGCATGCAGAAAGGGTGAGATCGGAACACAGGAGACGGAACAGGGACATGTTACGCGGTGCATTCGCAGGGAGGAAGTGTAATGGCAGCCTGTATCAAGGTGAAAAACCTGAAGAAGTATTTTGATGTGGCGGGCGGCTCCCTGAAAGCGGTGGATGATGTGACCTTTTCGATCGAGAAGGGGTCCACCATGGGGATTGTCGGTGAATCGGGCTGTGGGAAATCGACCCTCGGGCGCACGATGATCCATCTTCTGGAACCGACGGACGGGCAGATTTTTCTGGACGGGGAGGACGTGACCAGCCCGAACCGGAAGAAGATGCGCAATTTCCGGGAGAGAGTCCAGATGGTGTTTCAGGATTCCTACTCATCCGTCAACCCGCGTTTTTCCGTCGGGGATACGATCCGTGAGCCGCTGATGCTCTCGCACCGCTATCCGAGGAAGGAGCTGGACGGAGAAGTGCTCCGCCTGATGGAAAAGGTAGGTCTGGAGAGCCGGCTGAAGAACTCTTATCCTCACGAGCTGGACGGCGGACGGCGGCAGCGCGTGGGCATTGCCCGGGCTATCGCGCTTTCGCCCGAGTTCGTGGTCTGCGATGAGCCGGTGTCCGCGCTGGATGTGTCCATCCAGGCGCAGATCCTGAACTTGCTGATGGATCTGTCAGATCAGGACAAGCTGACGCTTATGTTTATCACGCATGACCTGTCGGTGGTCCGCCATATCTCCAGCCACATCTCCGTCATGTATCTCGGACAGATGGTGGAGACAGCGGAGACAAAAGAGCTCTTCGCGCATCCGATGCACCCGTATACGAAGGCGCTGCTGTCAGCCATTCCGTCGGTGGATATCGATCATCCGAGCAACCGGATCATCCTGAAGGGAGAACTGACATCTCCGATCAATCCGAAACCGGGCTGCCGCTTTGCGACACGGTGTCCGCATGCGACGGAGGCCTGCCTGCAGCCGCAGAAGCTGCGGAAGATAGACGGGGAACATTATGTGGCGTGCGCGCGGGCGGAGCAGATTGCAGGCTGAGCCGCCGTCATCGGGAACGGGAACAGAACGGCTGACTTGTGCGGTGGGGCCGCGTGTGACAGCGTTAAACAGGAGCGACAGATGGGAGACCGGTTACAGGAAAAATATGCAATCTATGCAGGCTTCGGTAAAGCAGAATTCAGCCTGCCCGAGGCATTGTTTCCCGCCGAACAGTATGTCGGCGTACATGATGCGATCAGCGTGCGTGCGGCCGTGCTGAAGGCGGTGCCGCTGAAGACACCGGAGCCTGCCCGACAGGCGGACGGGGATATCTGCGCGATCGTCTCGTTCGAGATCCCGTCGATCCGGAACCCGAAGGTGCTGGCGGCCTGCAAGGCGCTGGCGGCCGGGCTGTCCGGGGCTGACGAGGACCTGGTCTGGATCTGCACCACGCATAACATGACCACCATCCATATTCCGCCGGAAGAGGAACAGGACAGATTTGAACTGTACCGGCGATCCATGATGCAGGCTCTCGGCTCGGCCATGGAGCAGGCGTGCAGGCTGAGGCGCTCTTCGGTCGGCTGCGCTTCCGGGAACCTGTATCTGAATACAAGCCGTGATATCCGGACCAATCAGGGATGGTGGATGGGACTGAACGGCGAGAGTGTCTGTGACCGGACGCTGACTGAACTCCTGTTTTGCGATGAAGAGGGAAAACCGATCGGTGTGCTGTATCACTATCCGATGAAGCCCTGGGCGGCCAACGAGGCCACGGAACCGGACGGAACCCGGTATTCCTCGTCAGAGGTCTGCGGCCGGGCGAGCCGTACCGTTGAAGAGCGGCTGGGTGCACCGGCCCTGTTCTTCATGGGAGCGGCGGCCGATATGGTCCCGAAGAAAAAGGCCTTCTACTCGGAAGCGGACCGCGACGGAAACCGGACGGATGTGAATCTGGGCCCGGAGGTCGGGTTTGCCTATGCGGCGGAGCAGGGCGAGGCCCTCGGCGAGGCGGTGGTGCGGCTGGCAGCGGAGACACGGACGGAGACGTGTGTGTACTTTCATCAGGATCTGCTGCATTTACGGTATGACGGTCAGAAAAATTACAGTCTCGGACAGCCTTACCGCCCTACACCGGATTATACCTATGAGCCGGCGGAGCCCGAGACGCTGGACGTGAATGTGCTGTGCCTGGATCGCTGCGTGCTGATGGGAATGGCCCCGGAGAGTACGGCAGTTCTCGGAATCGAGCTCCGTGAGGCCGCAGCACCGGTCAGGGTGCTGCTCTGCAGCCTGGTAAATGGCGGCAAGTACTATCTGGCAGACAGCCTTTCCTACGACCGCTGCACCTTCAGCGCCGTCCACTCCGTGTTTGCCCGCGGATCCGGGGAGCGCTTTGTGCGCGATGCGGCGGCGTATATACGTAAGCTGTATGGCTGTCCGGCGAAGCGTTCGGAACCGAAACAGCTGTATGAGAAAGAGGGACGGACATGAGTAAAGAACCGAAACAGACGCAGACGCAGCTGCTTTGCGGTGCGGCCATGGAGAAGATCACTCCGCCGGCGGAGCTGCTGCCGGATCTCTTCGGCCTGGTGCTGACGAGCTTTGACCGTATCTATGATGATCTCTATGTGCGGGTGATCGCGCTTCGCAGCGGCGGCACTGCCGCCCTGATCGTTGCCTTTGATCTGGACAAGGCGCCGTGCCCGGTCGAATTTCTGAACGCGCTGACGGAGGAAACCGGCGTGCCGGAGGAGAACATCCTGTACTTCGGGATCCATGCCCATGCGGTGCCGGTGATCAGCTACCGGCCCTTTGAAGGCCGCAATGATGTGACGAAAAAGCCGGAGCATGTGCAGAAGGCGGTTCACCGCTACGAAGCGTTCGTGCTGGAAAAGCTGCTGGCGGCGTCGAAGCAGGCGCTGAGCTGCCTGCGGCCGGCCAGGTACGCGTACGGCTATGGTGAGAGCCGGATCAATGTAAACCGCGTGTGCCGCTACACGCGCTACGAGAACGGCAGCCCGGCGGGCTTCAGCATCGCACAGGGGTGGAGCAATCTCGGCCGGGAGGCAGACCACACGGCCTTTCTCGGAACCTTTTCGGACACGGAAGGAAAACCGATCGCCTTTCTGGTCAATTACGCCATGCACAATGTCGCCATGTTCCTGAACGATGCGGGGCAGGGCCATTCGGCCGTCAGCAGCGACATCGGCGGAAATGTATCGAAGCGGATGGAGAAGACGTATCCCGGGAGTGTGTGCCTCTGGAGCAGCGGCGCAGCCGGCGACATCAACTGTCTGATCACCGGGACGCCGGAGTATCCGGATCCGGTGACCGGAGAGCGCCGGGAATATATCCGGAACGGTCTGGAGGAGGCAGCGCAGCGCATGAATATGCAGGCGGATATCCATTTTCAGGACATCCGGCGTATTCAGGAAGCCATGGACGGCGGCACGGGAGCGGTGCGGCTGCGCGGAGCCATAGCGTATTCCGAGACACCGTACAGTGAAGATGCCGTGACCAGACGGGATTACACCTGCGATCCGGCGAGAAAGTACCGCATCCGGCTGCACCTTCTGGAGATCGGGGATACCGCGCTGATCGGTGCGGACGGAGAACTGTATTCGGAGCTCGGGCAGGTGATCCGGGAGGCTTCACCGGCGGCCCATACGGTGGTCATCAATCACGAGTGCAGCCTGCTGCCGGACAATCCGGCCTATGTGTTCAGCGATGAGGTGCTGGAGCTTTCGGAGGAGGCGGGGGAATGCCGGCTGCCGGGGTGGAATCAGTTCCGCGGTATTCCGGGCGCGATCGCGCCGTCACTTGCAGAGACAACAAAGAATCTGTTTACACAGCAGCAGGAGTAACGGTTCTGCGAAGCATTCTGAACAGTTACCGGTAGGAGAAAAAGACTATGGAAGCAGCGGCGAAAAAAAAGGTAGGGGTAAACCTGACGGAGGGACCGATCTTTAAGGCACTTCTGCTGTTTGTCGGCCCGATCATCCTGGCGAATCTGATCCAGCAGCTGTACTCACTGGTCGATCTCATGGTGATCGGTGTGTACATGGGAAGTACCGGCACCGTGGGCGTTTCGACCGGCGGAGAGATGGCAGATATGCTGACACCGGTGGCCACGGCCTTCGGGGCAGCCGGACAGATCTACATCGGTCAGCTGGCCGGTGCCAGGAATCACCGGAAACTGAAGGAGGCCGTCGGTACACTGATCAGCTTCATGATCCTGATGTCGCTGGTGTTCCTTGTCCTGGTGGTGATCTTCCGGAAGCAGATCCTCGGGATCCTGAACTGTCCGGCCGAGGCGTTTGAGCAGGCGGATATGTACATGATCTTTACCGCGATCGGACTGCCGTTCATCTTCGGATACAACGCGGTGTCCGGTATCCTGCGCGGCATGGGGGAATCGAAGCGGCCGCTTCTGTTTATCATCATTGCCGCCGTGGTAAACATCTTTCTGGACATTCTGCTGGTCGGTCCGTTTCACATGGAATCGGCCGGAGCGGCGATCGCCACGAGTGCGTCTCAGGCAGCCTCCTGCATTGCCTCGCTGGTGTTTATGAACCGTCGGAAGGAGAGCTTTGAGTTTGAATGGCGCCTGTCGTACTTCCGGATCCGGCCGGATGCGATGAAGGTGATCCTCGGGCTGGGCGTGCCGCAGGCGGCCAGAGCGCTGCTGGTGCGGTTCTCGATGCTGTATGTCAATGCCAGCGTCAATGCGTACGGCCTGACGGCCTCGGCGACGAACAGTGTCGGCAACAAGCTGCAGAAGTTCCTGGAGGTATACAGCCAGAGCTTTTCACAGGCGGCTTCGGCCATGGTGGCGCAGAATCTCGGGGCGCGGGAACCGGAGCGGGCCCGCAAAACCGTACTCTATTCGTTTTACAGCTGTATGATCATGGCGGCCGTAACTTCGGCGGTGGTATTGCTGCTGCCTCGGCAGGTATTCGGGATCTTTACGCATGATCCGGATGTGCTGGACATGGGCGTGATCTATCTTCGGATCCTGATCATTCACCTGTTCCTGTCGGCCCTGACGTCGACGTTCCAGGCCATGGTGATCGGCTGCGGCAATGCGGTCCTGAATTTCGTGATCGGCATCCTGGACGGCGTGATCTGCAAGATCGGCCTGAGCCTGGTGTTCGTCCGGGTGATGAACATGGGCGTGTACGGATTCTTCTGGGGAACGGCGCTGTCCAGATTGATCCCGGGGATCATATGCGTGTGGTACTTTGCGAGCAACCGGTGGAACCGGCGCAGGCTCCTGGCGGAGACAGCGGCCGGCTGAGCGAACGTGAATCCGGAACCGGTCAGCCCTGCTGCAGAAGGACGGCGCCGGTCAGGAGATAGAAACTGATGAGAATCACTTATTTACAGCAACGCAAAGGGAAGGAGAGCAAGAAGATGAAGACGATGAACACGCACCGGGTACGCGCACTGACGGCGGCGGCAGCTTTCGGTATGCTGCTTCTCGGCAGCATGACGGCGTTTGCCGAAGACGGGGAGACCTATACCCGCGGGTATGTGGTGGAAGAAGCATCTGAGGAAAACCTGAACGGCGAATTCGGCGAAGCCTATCAGGCGGCCGGTTTCCAGGTGACCTTTACGTATATCGCGGAAGAAGACGAGGACGTGACGGGCGTGGATGTCTACAGTGATTTCCAATGGTACAGCCCCGAAGCGAAGCAAATCTTTGCGGATAATGAGTACGTGGGCTATACTACACCGTCCAGCGCGTATCAGTACCGGGAAGGCTATGCCAGGACCAGCTACGGCAGTCCGGTACCGGCGCGCAGTGCGGACCTGAATCTGTACGGCAAGGAAGGGCTTTATAGTGAGGCCGCCGGATACATTTTCTATCCGATGGAAGAGGTGTCGGACGGGGTGTATCAGGTAACCATGCCGATCCCGGCGGGTGAATACCGGTATGTCTACCGGCTGCATGCGTCGGATGAGAGCACCCTGCAGGTGAAGGATCCCTCGGACGAGGTGGACTGGTATACCACCAGCACCTACAAGGATACGCCGAACTACTGGAGCCTGTTCTATGTGGGCACGGCGGATGATGTGGAAGGCGATGAAAAGTACTGGTATGAGGGTGTGGAGGACGATAAGAAGGGCACCGTTGTCACGGATGAGCTGGAGTGCATCACCGGAAGCGTGCAGCAGATCGAGATCTATGAGCCGTACAATTATGATCCGGACAGCGAAGAGCCGTATAAGGTGATCTACATCAACCATGGCGCGACCGAGAATGAGACGGTCTGGATGACTATCGGCAACGTCCCGACGATCATGGACAACATGATCGCGGAAGGACTGATCTCGGATCATGTGCTGGTTGTCACGGTGGATAATGCGACCTCCTTCTCGTTCTCGATCTACGGTGAGCAGAGCGACATCGTTGAGAACAACATGAACTACGTGGTGCCGTATGTTACGGAACACTACAATGTATCTGATGATCCGGAAAACATCGTGATGTGCGGAGACTCGGCCGGCGCCATCGCCACCTTCACCATGCTGACGACCTATCCGGATGCTTTCAGCGCCTTCGGGATCTTTTCCATTCCGGGTACCGGTGACTTCTCGTTCGAGCAGGCACTGAATGTCTACAATTCCGCGGACAAGATCTACATCGGCGGCGGCACACTGGAGAAGAAGGAGACGTCCGGTTCGGTGGCGGTCTACAACCGCATGGTGGAGCAGGCCGGCTGCACGGATCTGGAATACCACTGGGTCGACGGCGCACACGACTTCGTCACCTGGCGCCAGCTGTTCGTGGACTTCATCCGGTTTATCGACTGGGCGGAGTAAAGAGCCGGGGGCAGTACTGAATGACGGGCCGGAACCGACCGATAAAACGACGGGCCGGAACCGGCCGGCAAAACGACGAGAAGGAACCGGCCGACAAAAACGATGCGCCGGTACAGGGAGGAAAGGCGATGAAAAAGAAAATTGCGGCCCTCGCGGCAGCGCTGGCGATGGCAGGCACCCTGTCTGCAGCGTGCCCGGCCGAACAGGCGGAGGAACAGGTAACGTATCTGGCAGCTGAGGAAGTGCTGGAAAGCGGTGCCAAATTCGTAACGCTGGATTTTGACGGAACAACGGTCTATGCCTATCAACCGTCGGAGCTGTACTACAGCAACCGACCGATCATGCCGGTTTTTTATTACTACGCCGGAGAAACACTGAGCGCAGAACAGGCGGGGGAGAAGCTGAAGGAAACAGGACTCCTGGACCTGGCGGAAGAGGAGAAGGCGGCCATCTACGTATTCAGCCCTTCCGACGGGGGGTACGATGCCGAAACGGACTATCAGGCCTTCCGGACTGCCGCGGCCGTCATGCAGAACAATGACAGCCTGGCGCTTTGCGGCCTGGAGTATGCCAAGCTGGAGCCCAGAAGATGGTATGTTTTCGCGGAAGTAGCCGGCGCAGACTTTGTGATGGAAACACTGGTCACTGACAATGCCGCTTCCGGAACGATCGCGGGCATCGTACTGGCAGGTGCTCAGGCGGTTCCCGAGACATACGGCTATGCGGTGCCGGCCTATGTATCCGGCAGCGATGAGTCGGTGGCGGAAGTGCTGTGTCTGGCAGCTGAGACGGACACAGAGGAAATGGCAGACGGGCGGACCGTGTATTATAACAGCAGCTACGTGACGGACAGCGGCTATACCCCGAAACGTGTCATTGTCGGCAGTGAGGAGACGGATACGCTGAATCCGGATCTGGTTGGCGCGGCCTGGGAAATCTTACTGCGAAAAACCTGCCGTGCCCCGCTGGCAAGCTCGTATCTGTCGGAGGAAGGAGAGAGCTGCTCCGTTCTGGAATGGGCCGTGCCGGAAGAACTCGACCTTACCTATCGGATGCAGTACGATGAAGATGGTACACTGACACCGGACGTGCCGGATGATGATTATAATGTGTGGCATGAGTGGATCCCGAACGAAGCGCTGGATTCGGATAACACCGATACGTATCCGCTGGTTGTGGTGTGCCATGGCAAAGGCGATAACCCGGTATTCACGGCAGAGATGAATGGCTGGGTTGCCCTGGCCGGCGAAGAGCGCGTGATCGTGGTCGGCCTGCAGGATATCTATCAGAACGGCCGTCCGCCGGAGGCGGCTGAGACCCGGTATGGCATGGAAAACGCCGCGTTTATCCGCAATGTGATCTGTGAAGAACTGCCGGTCGACATGTCACGCATTTACATTATGGGATTCTCCATCGGCGGTTTTGTGACAGCGGATACCGCGGCAGCGGATCCCGGTCTGTTTGCGGCCATGGCGCCGCTGGCCTACCCGGGTGACGGGCATATGGAGATTTTCCCGTATGATGCATATGATGAGCTGGATGGCGGCGACCGGGCAGCGCAGTACGATATCCCGATGCTGTATGCCTGCGGAAGAGCCGACTTTGGTAATACGATGACGGATCCGACCGGTGCAACGGACGGGAAGGTGTCTTCGGCACAGCTGCTCATCAATCAGGTCCTCACGTTCAACGGCATGACGGATCAGCTGATTCCGCTGAAGGAACTGGATTATGAGTGGTATCCGGGCGAGCATGATGTGAACGGCCTGGGCGATGGCACCGGTTATGAAGTGGATGGGGTACAGTATGATACCTATGCTTCGTATGTCGCCGGCGGACTGGACTTTGAGACGTATGAATTTATCGGCTTTGACCCGACGGAGACGAGCGGTGCGGTCAAGTCGGAATTTACGACCGGCGAAGGGATCGAAGTAGATAAATATGTTTACTGTAATGAGGCGGGACAGCCGATGGTGGAGCAGCTTCTTATGGGAAACATGGGGCACAACCAGTATTCCCGCTATGCGCGGCTGATCTGGGATGACCTGTTCAGTCACTATGCGCGGAATCCGGAAACCGGAGAGCTGATCTATACAGCGTAAACCGGAGCAGTAAGTTCGGCTTATGCTGCCGCCCGGCAGCACGGCCTCAGAGATGTACAGAGGAGGGTGTCGCAAAAATACGACACCCTCCTTTTTACGTGGTGTCCGGACACTGTTAATTTTGCGATTTTCGTAAGCGTTTTTGCCATGAGCGGCGCGATAGACGGTCGGGTGATCGTGCGGTAAAATGTGAGTGGCAGTTCGAGCCGGACGCTGCGCCGGCCCGGGGCTGCCGGAAATGTGAAAAAACATGAAAGCCGCGCAGCCCGGGCAAAACTTCAATCTTCTTTCAATGTTTCCCTGTTAGGATGGCTTCAGGTTCCGGGGCGGCTGTTGAGGCGACGGCGGCGGGGGAACCGGAGAAAGTAACAGAGAAAGAAACAGCGAGAGAAACGGGATGCTATTTCCCGGGAAGCAGGAGGTTTCTATATGCGAAGAAAAGCGTTGGCGGTGTTTATGACAGCCGTGATGGCAGCGGGGGTGATCCCGCAGGGTGCACGGGCAGAGAGTGCAGCGGCGGAAGAGGTGGCTCAGACGGAGAGCGCGGCGGAGAATGCGGCGGATGGAGAAGCGGCTGCGGAGACGGAGAGCGCGGCGGATAACGGCGCGGACGGTGAGGCGGCGGACAGTGACGAAAGCGCCGAAGAGAGTGCCGCGCAGGACGCGGATCCGGAGACGGCGCTGGATCTGACGAATATGGATCAGGAGTGGACGTACGACGCGTCTTCGGATTCGTGGACGCTGTCCGTCGTGACGGCGGTGACGAATCCCGTGATCGCGGATAAGCAGGGGGTCTCGGTCAATGTGCCGGGGGCTTATGTGACCGGCATCGACACGGACGGCGACGGCAGTGCGGATGTGACGGCGGCGGACGCCGGGAGTGAGGCGGTGGCCGGGGCGCTCGTGATCGATTATGAGGCGGAGATTACCAGCACGAACGGGCAGGTGTATACGGCCGCGGCGGCGCCGGTCATCATCAACACCGGCGCGGCCGGCTACGGCTCCCAGACGAACCAGCTGGCCGGCTCGACGTATGCGGCGGAAGGCTACATCAATGTGGCGTGCGGCAACCGCGGCAAGCAGGACAGCTATACCGATGAGGACGGCAACACGGTCTATACGGGCGATGCGCCGGACTGCCTGGTCGATCAGAAGAACGCGGTCCGCTTTGTGAAGTACAATATCCTGCTCGGCAACCTGCCGGGCAGCGTGGACTATTTCGTTTCGACCGGCGGATCGGGCGGCGGGGCGCATGCCGTGATGCTGGCGGCGACCTCGGACAACGAGGATTTCTACGCGTACGAGGTCGAGGCCGGCGCGGTCGGCATCTCTGAAAATGAAGACGGCTCCTACAGCACGACGGTCACCATCGACGGCACGGACTATGAGATCTCGGACGGTGTCTGGGGGACGGTGGCCTACAGCGCGATCACGTCGCTGGCGGAAGCCGATATGACGCTGGCATTTGAATATTATCTGGATACGGATTATGAGTTCGGTTCCGATTTCCAGGAGCAGCTGGCGGCGTATCTGTCGGAGAGCTACATGGAGTACATCAATGAGCAGGAGCTCACCGTGGACGAGGAGCTGGTCGGCTTTGATCTCGACGGCGACGGGGAGATCTCGGGGACGGTGGCGCTGACCATCGAGTATGATGAGGAGAAGTACGCGGACACCAACGGGTACGGCGGCACGTATCTCGATCTGTATCTGGCGGAGTTCACGGAGAACCTGCAGTGGTATCTCGACAACCTGGACTACGCGGAGGGCTGGACCTGGTTTGATGAGGACGGCAATGCGCTCAGCGACGAGGCTGTGGCGGCGATGAGCAGTGAGGAGAAGGCGCTGGCCTTTATCGAAGGCCGGTATGCGGCCTCGTCCGGCTCGTCCGAAATGGGTGGCATGGGCGGCCCCGGCGGTGGCATGGGCGAAATGGGTGGCGCCGGCGGCCCCGGCGGTGACATGGGCGGCTTCGGCGGTAACGGCGGCCCGGGCCGGGACATGGGCAGTGCACCGGACGGAGCGCCGGATGGCATGGGAGAGCTGCCGGACGGCGGGGCGCCGGATGGTGCTTCGGATGAGGCAGCCGGTGAGGCAGACGCGCTGCCGGACGGGGAAGCCATGACCGAGGCGGAAGCACTGCCGGACGAGGGCATAGCCGGCGGGATGAGCGAAGCAGATGAGATGCCGGACATGACGGGCGAGGTGGCCGCAGGGACAGATGCAGGCGCCGAGGAGAGTATGACGGAGGATCTCGGCGGGCAGGACATGGCCGTGGGTACGCCGGACGCGGGGACGACGCAGGCGGCGGGAAGCAGCACGGACTCCTCCAACTACGCCACGTACGAAGAGATGCTGGAGGCGTATACCGCGGATGTGGAAGAAGTGGAGGCCGGGGATGAGTTCGGCAACAACCAGGTCTATCTGTACAATCCGCTGAACTACATCGGCGCGGAGACGACGGAGAACCCGACCTGGGCACGGATCGTCTGCGGGGCGTCGGAAGGTGACATTTCCATGTTTAATTCGCTGAACCTGGAACTGGCCTGGCTGGCGGCCGGCACGGACGCGGTGATCGAGTGGCAGTGGAACGGCGGCCATGTGCCGTCGGAAATCTTCGGTAATTCGCTGGCGCTGTACGTCGATCAGATGTATGGTGAGTATGTGGACGGCGCGAACACGATCGAGAAGGCCGCCGCGGAGCCGCAGACGGAAAACGGCACGGCCACCGAGGCGACCGGCACCGACATCAGCAGCTGGGTCGATGCGGAAGATGTGACCGCGGTCACGGTCTCCCTGGCGGACGCGGTCAGCTACCGCAGCAGCGGTGCGAGCAAGGCCGTGCCCGGCTTCGATGTGATCGACTACGGGCAGGAGGACTACGTCTTCGGCAGCACCGAGACTGACGCCCGCCATTGGGACCGGTATCTGCTGGATATCCTGACGGAACATCAGGACACGCTGTCGGAACTGTTCAACGCCGGCGCGGCGGAATGAGAAAATGAACCGGCAGTGGGCCGGCCGGGCCGAAATGGCTGCATGGCAGCAGCAGGCCCGGCCGGCGCTGCCGTCTGAAGACAGCTCCGGGATTTTAGTCGATTCTGACGGTATGCGCGGAGGAATGGGCCGGATGAACCGGAGACGGAGGCACCACCATGAGATTGCTGCTGGTCGAGGATGAGACACGTATGGCGCAGGCGCTCAAAGAATTGCTGAGCCAGGAACATTATCAGACGGACGTGTGCGGCCGCGGAGACGACGGGCTGGACGCCGCGCTGAGCGGGATCTATGATCTGCTGATCCTGGACGTGATGCTGCCGGGGATGGACGGATATGAGATCATCCGGCGCGTCCGGCAGGCCGGGCTGCAGACGCCGGCCCTGATGCTGACGGCGAAGAGCGATCTGAGCGACAAGGTGACGGGCCTGGACAGCGGCGCGGACGATTATCTGACCAAGCCGTTCGAGATCCCGGAGCTGATGGCCCGCGTCCGGGCGCTGCTCCGGCGCGGCAGCGGGGCAGAGCAGCGCCCGGACGGGCGGCTGGCCTGCGGGGATCTGCTGCTCGACCGGCAGCGCGGAGAAATTTCCTCGCGCGAGAGCGGCCGCAGCATCCGCATCAGCGAGAAGGAGTGCGCCCTGCTCGAATGCCTGATGAGCCGGAAAGGCGAGACCGCCGCGCGCGAGCAGCTGGCTGTGAAGGTGTGGGGGTATGACAGCGAGGCCGAGTACAATAACGTGGAAGTCTACATTTCCTTTGTGCGGAAGAAAATGAAGCTGATCGGCACGCCGGTGCAGATCAAAGCCGTGCGCGGCTTCGGCTACCGGCTGGAGAGTACGGAGTGACGGGGGAGTGCAGGCGTGAACGGGATGTTTCGAAAACTGAGGCGGCAGATCACGCTGTGGGTCTGGTTGGTCCTGCTCGCCCTGATCGCGGGCACGTCGGCGGTCATCTACTATTCGACCACGACCCAGATCAGCCGCCGGAACGCGGAGATGATGGCGGTCTTCGCCGAGAGCTATTACAGCGAGGACGACGCCGGGCCGGGCGCGGCCGTCCCGGAGCAAGGCAGTGAGGCGGAAGCGGACGGAGCCGTGTCAGAACAGGGCAGTGGGAAGAAGCAAAGCGGATCGGCCCCGGCGCAGGGCGGTGAGGGTCTGTCTGCCGGCGGCCCGCGGGATAACCTTGCCGGCGTGCCGCCCGAGGAAGCCGGCACGTCGGGCAGCGGTCTGTTCTATGCCGTGGAATTCGACGCGGACGGAGCTGTGTGCGCGCTCATCAATGACGCGACCGCGCTCCATCCCAACGAGGAGGTCACCACGACCGCGCAGGCGGTTCTGGCGGGCACCGCACGCACCGGCACGCTGGATGGTTTCTGTTACCTGAAAACCACCGGCAGCACAAGCACCGGTGACATATCGACACTCGTCGTTATGATGGACAACGGCATCTACGATTCGAACGCCCGCGTGCTGCTGCGCAATACGCTGCTCTTCGGCACGCTGGCGCTGCTGCTGGCCTCGTGGCTCTCGTACGTGGCGGCGGGGCGGTTCGTCCGGCCGGTGCGCGAGGGGTATGAGCGGCAGAAGCAGTTCATCTCGGACGCCGGGCACGAGCTCAAGACCCCGGTCTCCACGATCAGCGCAAACGCCGAGCTGCTCTCGCGCGAGATCGGCGGCAATGCCTGGCTCGACAACATTCGATATGAAAACCGGCGCATGTCCGATATGATCCGGCAGATGCTGGACCTGGCGCGCTGCGAGCTGCGGGAGCTGCCGCAGGAGGACGTCGATCTGAGTTATCTGGTGAGCGCGGGGATCTTGCCATTTGAGGCGGTGTGCTTTGAAAGAAATCTTCGCGTGCGCGAGGAGATCACCCCGGACATCCACATCTCCGGAAATGCTGCTCAGCTCGGACAGCTCATATCGATTCTAATCGATAACGCCGTCGAGTACAGCGCCCCGCAGGGCGAGATCACCGTGACCCTGACGCAGGACCGCCCGGCCGGGCCGGGGTCAGCGCACGGCGCGGCAGGCAGGGAGACGGCTGCACGTACACGGGAACGCGGGGGCCGCCGGAATTCGGCACTCAGCGCGGCGGGCGGGCAGACGGCTGCACGTACGCGAAAGCGCGCCGGCGCGCAGGCCATCCTGAGCGTGAGCAACGAAGGCGAGGCGATCACGCCGGAACAGCGCGCGCGGATCTTCGACGCCTTTACCCGCGGCGACGCCGCCCGCACCGAACGCGCCGGCCATTACGGCCTGGGCCTCGCGATCGCCCGGGCCGTGGTCACCGCGCACGGCGGCCGGATCGACGTCACGAGCGAAGGCGGCGTCAACACCTTCACGGCGGTGCTGGGGCCGGCGAAGTCAACCTCGGCAGCCAGCCGTTCCTGAAGGTGAACCGGAACGGTCAGCGCTTCACGGATGCTTCCTGCCGTGCCTGAGCCGAAAGTCAGAAAGCCGCTGCATGCGCGGCCGGCGGCCTGGTTTCAGACCTGGCCGCATTCCTCCTTCACGATCTGCTGCAGCTCGCCATACTTGGTCTCGATCTCCCGCACGAGCTTGAACTGGGTGCGGGCGCGGACGAGGTTGTGCGTGGGGTAGGCGGTGCCGAAGTAGACGTCGCCGTCGAGGTAGTCGGCGAGGAAACGCATGCCGATCTCCAGCGTGATGATGCGGGCGCCTTCCGGGAGCAGATCCTTCTCGAGGTCCGTCAGGTGCCGGCAGGCCTGCGTGAAGCCGCGGGTGAAGGCGCGGAAGAGTTCCGTATCCAGCTCTACTTTTGACAGATCTGTCTCGTCCTCGGCCGCCGTGGAGGCGCCGTAGCGGATGGCATCGCCGAAGTCGTAGAGTGACAGGCCCGGCATGACCGTGTCGAGATCGACGAGACAGACAGCCTCGCGGGTGTCGGCGTCAAACAGGACGTTGTTCAGCTTGGTGTCGTTGTGCGTGGCCCGCGTGGGAAGCGCGCCGCTCCGGCGAAGTTCCTCGAGCTTTCCCACGTCGCCCTCGTGCGCCATCGCGAAGGCGATCTCCTCGCGCGCGCTGTCCGCGCGGCCGCAGACATCCGCCTCACAGGACTTCATCAGATCCGCGTACCGCTTGGCGGTATCGTGGAAATGCGGGATCACCTCAAACAGGCTCTCCGCCGGATAGTCCCTCAGGTCTTCCTCAAACTGCCCGAAGATCCGTCCCACCTGACAGAAGTCGTCCGGCGTCTCGGCCTGCTGCAGGCAGATGGTGTTCTCGACGTAACGATAGACACGCCAGTACGCGCCGTCGATGACGGTGTACGGCTTGCCGCCGGCCGCGTCCAGGAGCGTGAGCACCCTGTCCGGGTCCGCGGCTTTCTCACGGAGAAAGTCCGTGACGCGCCGGATATTCTCGATCAGCGCGGGGATGTTGTCCGTCATCTGGCTGCTCACGCGCTGCAGGATGTAGCGCCCGGTGGACGCGGTGGTGATCAGGTAGGTGCGGTTCACATGGCCGGCCCCGAAGGGCTGGCAGGAGACCGGGGCGGACCCCAGATCAAAGCAGGCGAGGACCGGAAGCATGTCCGGAGAGAGCGTGTTGGTTTCGTTGGCTGACATGGCAGTTCCTTTCAAAGCGCATAGCTCATAGCGGGTCCGGCTGCGGTCTGCGGTCGGACGGGTGTTTGACAGTTCATGGCGCAGCGGCAGCCTGTGCGGATTCAAACGGCCGCCGGGCCGGATGGATGGTTGTTTGTTCGTAACTGTTCAGGACAGCCCGAAGCACTTGCTGCTGAGGGCGTACCAATAAAGTATATTTGGCAGCATCGGACGAATTTGAATGCGAAG
>Ga0065709_1000075_pt1 | contig 35042 bp, 28 predicted proteins | sample Hoacrofraction14_2_FD_59096 | JGI IMG/M metagenome (GOLD analysis project Ga0065709, IMG submission 59096) | Hoatzin crop microbial communities from Cojedes, Venezuela, sample from fiber fraction 14 v1 | ecosystem: Host-associated > Birds > Digestive system > Esophagus > Crop | place: Venezuela...
CATACCCCCCTAAAGGGGTTTAGGGTTATTCCGTTTCCATTCTTCAATAACCTTCTTATCCCTATTTCCTTTGGCTATGTTGCATTTTCTACAGAGGGCTTGAAGATTCTTCACGTCAAAGAAGTAATCCTTGCAGATGGGAAACGGGACAATATGGTCTATCACTTCAGCCGCTCGGATGATTCCATTCTTCGCACATTCTTCGCAAAGGGGATGCGATTGTTTAAAGGCTTTTGCAAGTCTAGTCCATTTGCGGGTATGGTAGAGTTGATTAGACCGAACACGAACATATTTCCCGCCCTTCATTGGCTCGGTCGCATCCCATGGGAGTTTCATAGCGCAAAGATAATAAATGTATTCCTCAACTCAAACGACCTTATACGTCTTTTATCTAGCTATATGCGCAAATGTATTTCACAAGCTAACAAGCTCCAGATGGCTGCATGGGAGGGAACAGATGTTACCATCTTGATGCGCTGCACCTCTAGTCAGAGACAACACTTGTTGTCATGGAGTTGTCACGGGAGGGAACAGATGTTTCCATCGTGTTGCGCTGCACCTCCAGTCAGAGATGCAGGGGTATAAAAATATGAACGTCTGACAATGTGTGCAAAAGTCTCGGGTTGTGGTCTGTCTTCTTTCTTTTAGAACTTCACTCTATTTCACACCGGCCAAAGACTAGACCATAGCGGGAAAAGCGGGGAAAACGGAAAAAATTTAGCAAAGTATTTTTTTTATTATTATTTTTGTACGCAGTTATAAGTCTATACGCCTCTTATATCTTTCTATAGTTGTTGAAAGTTTGGGGAGGGACTAGAGTAAAAAACCCGCAAAAAGATAGACTATTTTGTAGACTATACTTGTAAATACTTAATAATCAATGTATTAAATTTATATGGCCGATAAATTAATTTCAAAAATTCCTGAAGGACCTCTAGCGGAAAAATGGACTAAGCGCAAGTCCGAAGTCCGCCTCGTGAGCCCCAACAACAAAAGAAAACTTGATATCATAGTTGTGGGAACCGGCTTGGGTGGAGCGTCCGCAGCTTCTACTCTTGGAGAGCTTGGATACAATGTTAAAATTTTCTGTATCAGCGATTCTCCTCGCCGTGCGCACTCAATCGCCGCCCAGGGTGGTGTGAATGCCGCAAAGAATTACCAGAACGACAATGACTCAGTTTATCGTCTCTTCTACGACACAATCAAGGGAGGCGACTATCGTTCCCGTGAAGCCAATGTTTATCGTCTGGCTGAGGTCAGTTCGGCAATTATCGACCAGTGCGTAGCACAGGGAATTCCTTTTGCCCGTGAATATGGCGGATACCTNGCAAACCGTTCTTTCGGTGGTGTACAGGTTAGCCGTACTTTCTATGCTCGTGGTCAAACCGGTCAGCAGCTTCTTCTTGGAGCCTATGCTTCTTTGAATAAAGAGATTGCAGCCGGCACNGTTAAGAGTTATCCTCGTCATGANATGCTTGACCTCGTTGTNGAAAANGGAGAAGCTAAGGGTATCATCACCAGNAACCTCGTGACAGGTGAAATAGAGAGATTTGGAGCACATGCCGTAGTTATNGCTACCGGTGGATATGGAAATACCTATTTCCTTTCAACNAACGCCATGAACAGTAATGGTTCAGCAGCATGGCAGTGCTACAAGAAGGGAGCNTATTTCGCAAATCCTTGCTTNGCACAGATTCACCCTACATGTATTCCTGTACATGGTGAGCAGCAGTGCAAACTTACCCTTATGTCCGAGTCTTTGAGAAATGACGGACGTATTTGGGTTCCTAAGAAGAAAGAGGATGTTGAGAAACTCCGCAAACATCAGATCAAGGCTTCTCAGATTCCTGAAGAAGACAGAGATTACTATCTCGAGCGCAGATATCCAGCATTCGGTAACCTCGTTCCTCGTGACGTGGCTTCAAGAGCCGCTAAGGAGCGTTGCGATGCAGGTTATGGCGTAAATGAGACAGGTCTCGCAGTATTCCTTGACTTCTCAGATGCTATCAAACGTCTTGGCGAAAAGAGAGTAGCCGAGCGTTATGGTAACCTCTTCGAGATGTATGAGAAGATNACNGATTCTTCTCCTTGGNAGGAGCCTATGATGATATATCCCGCTATCCACTACACAATGGGTGGTATTTGGGTTGATTATGATCTTCAGACCACTATTCCTGGTCTCTATGCTATNGGTGAGGCTAACTTCTCAGACCATGGTGGTAACCGTCTTGGTGCTTCCGCTCTTATGCAGGGTCTTGCTGATGGTTATTTCATTCTTCCTATTACCATTGGAGATTATCTTTCTCATAAGATTCTTGAGCCTAAGGTTGACACCACAACTCCAGCATTCGATGAGGCTGCGAAATCAGTTAAGGCTCGTATCGACAAACTATTCTCNATCAAGGGTAAGAAGACCGTTGATTCTCTCCACAAGAAACTTGGAAACATCATGTGGGAGTATGTAGGAATGGCTCGTAATGAGGAAGGTTTGAAGAAAGCTATAAGTGAAATCCAAGAGCTTAAGAAAGAGTTCTGGTCAGACGTTTGCGTGCCTGGCACCAACGAAGAGTTCAACCAGGAACTTGAAAAGGCTCTCAGACTGGCAGATTTCTTTGAAATCGGTGAANTGATGGCTCGTGATGCTCTTAATCGTAAAGAGTCTTGCGGCGGACATTTCCGCGTAGAAAGCCAAACTCCAGAAGGTGAGGCTCAGAGAGATGACAAGAAGTACATGTATGTTGCTGCTTGGGAATACAAGGGCGAAGGTGTAGAGCCGGAACTCCACAAAGAACCTCTCAATTATGAATTTACTCACGTTGCTACAAGAAATTATAAAGACTAGTTATGGATTTTAAACTTAAAATATGGCGTCAGAAGAACGCCAAAGCGCAAGGTAAATTTGAGACTTATTCCATTTCAGGAATTGAGGCCGATGCTTCATTCTTGGAAATGCTAGATATTCTCAATGAGCAGCTTATCAGGGAGGGTAATGATCCTGTAGCTGTTGAGAAACATAGTGGTCCCGTGTCTTTCGATCATGACTGCCGCGAGGGTATTTGCGGAGCTTGCTCCCTTTATATCGATGGTAGAGCCCATGGTCCGGACAATCATGTGACTACTTGCCAGTTGTTTATGCGTCATTTCAAAGATGGCGCTACCATTACTGTTGAGCCTTGGAGAAGTTCCGGTTTCCCCGTTATTAAGGACCTCGTTGTAGACCGTACAGCCTATGATAAGATTCTTCAGGCGGGTGGATTTATTTCCGTTCGTGCCGGTTCCGCTCAGGATGCCAACAATATTCTTATTCCTCACGATCAGGCTGAGAAGAGCATGGATGCTGCCTCTTGTATTGGTTGCGGTTCTTGCGCTGCCACTTGTAAGAATGGTTCCGCGATGCTTTTCGTTTCAGCTCGCGTAAGTTCGCTTGCTCTGCTTCCTCAGGGTCGTCCCGAGGCTAAGAAGAGAGTTGCGGCTATGATTGCGAAGATGGATGAACTAGGATTCGGAAACTGCACCAACACTCGCGCCTGCGAGCTTGAGTGCCCTAAGGGTATCAGTGTTGAGCACATCGCTCGTCTGAACCGTGAGTTCTTGAAATCCAAGTTCTCAGAGTAATACAACTAAGCATATTAAAAGCCCCAGACATCGCGTCTGGGGCTTTTTTTATCAAATACCTTCAGGCAGCGGGAAAGATTTAAATCTCTCCTGAGCAAACTTCTCCCAAGTTGATCCAGGCCTACCATAATTGGCAAAAGGATGGATGCTGATGCCACCTCTTGGAGTGAAAAGACCTACAACCTCGATATACTTCGGGTCCATCAACTTCACCAAATCCTTCATTATAATATTTACACAATCCTCATGAAAATCCCCATGATTACGAAAGCTGAAAAGATAAAGTTTCAGACTCTTACTTTCAACCATTTTCTTATCAGGAATATAGCTAATCACTATTTCAGCGAAATCTGGCTGACCGGTAATAGGACATAGGGTAGTAAATTCAGGACAATTAAAGCGTACCCAATAATCATTGCCCTGATGCTTATTTTCGAAAGTTTCCAGAACTTCCGGATCATAATCCATCTTATATTGCGTCTTTTTTCCTAAAGACTGCAAACCCTCATTTTCTCTTGAACTCATATGCTATTCTTTTTAAATACTTGGAATGGATTGTAAGATATATTTTTATCGAAATAATCCTCGCCTTCAACCTCCTTAACCTTCTTCACAACAGCGGAAGTTACCGGCAAAATTATAATCTCATAAAGCACTTTTACGGACACCTGAGCCACCATCATCTTCAGCAACACGGAAATAGGAGTACCAAAAAATGCAATCGGCATAAATATTAAAGAATCGGTAAATTCGCCGGCGATGGAAGACAAAATAGCCCTTACTCCAAACTTTTTACCCTCATCTTTCACCTTTTTCTTACTCATCACAAAGGCATTAATCGTAGAGCCTACTAAAAATGCCAAAAGCGACGCCAGAGCCACACGAGGGGCCATATTAAATATATAATTGAAGTGCTCGCCGCCATCCCAGAACGAAGCTTCAGGCAGCCAAACCACAATCTGCCCAACGAGAACAACCAACAGATTCATGGCAAAAGCCATCCAGATTACAACACAAGCCTTCCTATAGCCCCAAACCTCCGTCAGACAGTCATTCAGAATATAAGAAATAGGAAAAATAATGACGGCGCCAGGCAAAGTTATATTGCCGATAGCGAAAATTTTGGATGCAAATAGATTTGATGAAATAAGGCAGACCGTAAATAGCACGGCCATAAATAGAAAAATGCCAGAATACTTTTCTCTCATACTTTTAGTTTTTATAGTGGTACCTAATACACTTGACTTAGACACCTGTCCAAATCTCGCTGCAAAGGTAACACTATTTTTAAAAAATAGAAGAGATTTTATTTAATATAAAAACCGATCAAGGTTTTTATATTTTTTAGTTATATTTGTTAGTTGCAGTTTGAACTAATAATTAAAAATTATGAATATCGGAATCATCGTTGCTCTAGATCAGGAGTTTGAACAGTTACGTCAACTTATTGGTAATCGTGAAGAAGGAAAATTCGGAAATAATGAGATTTTTCTTCGTTAAAAGCGGCATGGGAAAAGTCAATTCTGCGATTAAAGCGTACGAAATGATAGAATCATATCCTCTTGATTGTGTTATCAATACTGGTGTTGCCGGCGGCCTCACACATGCTTTGAAATCTTTGGATACAATAGCCGCAAGTCAGGTTGTTTATCACGATGCTTGGTATGGCGAGGGTAACGAATATGGTCAGGTTTACGGCCTTCCTGCTCGCTTTACTTGCGATNCCAAACTAGTGGAAGTAGCCAAGAGTATTCCTGATGTCAANACNGGTCTAGTGGCTAGCGGTGANTACTTTATCCANACAAAGGAGCAAGGAGACGCTATTCTTTCTCATTTTCCNGAGGCTCTTGCAGTTGATATGGAATCTGGTTCCATCGCTCAAGTTTGCTGCATAAAGAATATTCCTTTCCTTAGCATTCGCATAATTAGTGATGTGGCTGGAGACGATCATCAGAGTGAATATGATAATTTCTGGGATACCGTCGTAAATAGTTCTTTCAACACCATAAAAACTTTCTTAGAGAAAATATAAATTNTTTGTTAAATTCGGCAATACTTTTTGTTTGCGAAATTTTTCGTGCGAAATTTTTCGTGCGAAAATTTTCGCAATAAATAAATCTTGATTATATTTGCGTCAAACAAGGAATTTTTGGTAATGAAGAACATAAAAAATATAGAGGAAAATCCCTTTAAATTTGGATCTGTAGTAAGTGGAGATTTCTTTACTGACAGGGAAAAAGAAACGGCATATGTGAAAACAATTTTAGCCAGCAGAAATCATTTGGTTCTGATTGCGCCAAGAAGATTTGGAAAAACAAGTCTAGTGCAGAAAGCCGNGGCTGAGACTGGTCGTACTGTGGTTTATCTAAATTTTGACGCAATCACATCTAAACAGGATTTAGCTGAAGCTTTACTTCGAAGAGTATTTTCACTTTCTTCAGTTGAAAAATTCAAGCACTTATTGCGAAATTTCAGATTCGTTCCAAAGATTTCAATGAATCCTATTAATAGCGGGGTTGATTTTGAATTCGTACCAAGCGTTGATGATAAGATTCTATTGGAAGACGCCTTCGATCTTCTTGAAAAACTCGGTACAGAGTCAAATAGATTAATTGTTATTTTTGATGAATTTCAGAGAGTAGTTAAGATTTCTGAAGATTTAAGTGGAATTTTACGATCCATTATGCAGGAGCAAAAGCATATTAATTATATCCTGCTTGGTAGTCAAGAAAGTATGATGACTGATATCTTCGAAAAGAAAAAATCGCCTTTCTACCACTTTGGAACGATGATGACCCTTTCTAAAATTCCACGCGAAGAGTTTGCCGCTTTCTTAGATAGCAGGCTTCCTGATGGGCTCTCTTCAGATATTTTAGACTTTACCGATTGTCATCCATACTATACACAAAAGTTGGCATTTCATGTTTGGAATCTTCTCAAAATGGGAACAAATCAAGATGGAGTAGTCGAGGCCGCAATAGAATTTGCTAATCAAATGCATTCCCTTGATTTCGAACGTCTCTGGGATGGATTTAATAATACTGATCGTAAGATACTTAAGGCACTTGCCGGTGATAGAAATCTCAATTCAATAAACATTCCTGCCAGTACCTTGAATAGCGCACTCAAAAAAATGACTAGAGAAGGTTTCCTATTAAAAGGAAATGCTTATCGTATTGAAGATCCTTTCTTCTCTCGCTGGATATTTGATTGCACTAGGTAATATGACTCTCCTGTAATTTGGAAATTCTTGNGAAAGTTCGTAAATTTGGGAGATATGGTTCTTGAATGGACAGAAATCTATAAACATAATTAATGACATAAAAATGAAAGAGAAAATTCAGGAAAAATTCAAATCGCTTTTCGGAGAAAACGGACAGCTATTTGCATCAGCGGGCAGAATTAACCTCATCGGAGAACATACTGACTACAATGGTGGCTATGTTTTCCCTGGAGCTATCGACTGTGGCATCATGGCAGAGGTAAAGCTTAATGGTACTGATAAAGTAAAGGCTTTCTCTCTGGATTATAATGAATATACCGAATTCGGTCTCAAAGAGGAGGATAAACCTGATCAGGCTTGGGCTCGTTATATTTTCGGTGTATGCCGTGAGACCATCAAGAGAGGTGGTAAAGTTGAGGGTTTCAACACCGTATTTGCCGGTGATGTTCCCCTAGGAGCTGGTCTTTCTTCTTCAGCTGCTCTTGAAAGCACCTTCGCTTATGCTATCAACTATTTGTTTGACAATAAGATAGATAAGTTTGAATTAGCTAAGATTGGCCAAAGCACCGAGCATAACTATTGCGGAGTGAATTGCGGTATTATGGACCAGTTTGCTTCTATTTTTGGTAAGAAAGGCAGCCTCATTCGTCTTAACTGCAAAACTTTGGAATATAAATATTTCCCTTTCAATCCTGAAGGCTATAAACTCGTTTTGATTGACTCTTGCGTTAAGCATGAATTGGCTTCTTCAGCCTACAACAAGAGACGTGCTTCTTGNGAGAATGCCGCTGCTGCTATTAAGAAACGTCATCCCGAAATTGACTTCTTGAGCGATGCTAAGAGGGTTTGGCTTGATGAGGTTCGTGAGGAAATTCCTGAGGAGGATTTNTTGAGAGCCGAGTATGTAATCGGTGAGGTCCAGAGAGTTTTGGATGTTTGCGATGCTCTAGAGAGAGGCGATTATGAGACTGTTGGTGAGATGATGTATCAAACTCATTTCGGTCTTAGCAAACTTTATGAGGTTAGTTGCGAGGAACTTGATTTCCTTAATAAATTGGCTCGTAAGTACGATGTTACCGGTTCCAGAGTTATGGGAGGTGGCTTCGGTGGTTGCACCATCAACCTTGTAAAAGACGAACTATATGATAATTTCGTTGATGCAGCCGTAAAGCAGTTTACCGAGAAGTTCGGTCATGCTCCTAAGGTTTATGACGTTGTTATCAGCGATGGTGCGAGATTGGTAGAAGAGTAATATTTATTATACATAAAGAAAGAGGGTGACTAATCTAGCCACCCTCTTTNNGTTTACCTAAAATGCTGCGAAATCCAGTCGGCATCTATGCGGGAGAAGCCGGTAGNAGGGGCTATGGAAGGGTTGCGAAGCANGATGCCACGGCAATCTTCATAGATTTTNAANCTGATTTTTGTGCCTTGCATCTGCCCATCNAGTGGNAAAGTTATGATGATATCATTGTCCGCTCCCTCCATCCTATAGAATCGAAAAGTCGCATCCATGATATCCTTGGCCTTATTTCCGGCCTTCTCCGCCAACTCCATCTTGGTGACGTATTTGCAAATTTCCATCACTATATCATCCANACCTACATCGTGAATATTTATCTTCTCGATTAAGTCTCCGACCTCATTGACTCTTCTCAAAGTATAGCCCTCCAGCTGATCCGCCACCGCCTTCAGATGCTTCTCNGACACCTCGGTTTCGCCATCCGGAAGAAGCCAAACCATTANTTTTTCCGTGGGGTCATGATATAAAAATGGATATTTCGCAAGATTGGTAGTGCCGCAAGAAGGACATTGCCAAACGAAAAGCGAACCGTCCTTGACGGACGGTTTCACTTCCGGATTTTCTGCCACATTTACACTGGCATAAACCTCCAGNNTATGTTCTTTACCGCAAGATCGGCATTTAAAAGTGGCTTCTGACATTACTCAGACTTTACTTTTGTCTCAATCTGAAGTTCATCCAACTGCACCTGATCAATCTCTGAAGGAGAATCAATCATGACATCACGACCCTGGTTATTCTTCGGGAATGCGATATAGTCACGAATCGAGTCGCTTCCTCCGAATAGGGCGCAAACCCTATCGAAGCCGAAGGCGAGACCTCCATGAGGCGGAGCTCCGAATTTGAAGGCATTGATGATGAAGCCNAACTTATATTCAGCCTCCTCCTTGCCTATGCCGAGAACCTCAAACATCCTCTCCTGAACATCCGCATTGTGGATTCGGATGCTACCTCCACCAAGCTCGGTGCCGTTGAGAACGAAGTCATAAGCATTGGCGCAAACTCTCTCAAGGTCTTCCTTCTTGTCGCTATAGAACCAATCCATATGCTCAGGCTTGGGAGCAGTGAAAGGATGGTGCATGGCATAGAAACGCTGAGTTTCGTCATCCCATTCGAGAAGAGGGAAGTCAACAATCCAAAGAGGAGCAAAGATCTTCGGATCTCTAAGACCGAGACGATTACCCATCTCAATACGAAGAACGCCAAGCATAGTCTGAACCTTGCGCTTGTTGTCGCCGCTCATGACGAAAATCAAGTCACCAGTCTTTGCTTCAACCTTGTCGGCAATCTTCTTGAGGTCTTCGGGAGAATAGAATTTATCGATGGATGATTTAATGCTTCCGTCGGGATTCAATTTAATATAAATAAGGCCTTTGGCNCCAACCTGAGGGCGTTTTACCCACTCGGTAATCTCGTCAAGTTGCTTGCGAGTATATTCAGCGCATCCAGGAACGGCGATGGCTCCGATATAATTCGCACCATCCAAAACGCCNAAGCCTTTGCCCTTGGCATCCTCGGTTATTTCATGAATNGTCATGCCGAAACGGATATCAGGTTTATCTGAACCATAATTATCCATGGCATCGAACCAACTCATACGAGGTAGAGGATTGGGAATATCTACATTCAGTACATTCTTGAAAAGTGTCCTCATCATCTTCTCGAAAGTGTTGAGAACGTCCTCCTGCTCTACGAATGACATTTCGCAGTCAATCTGNGTGAACTCNGGCTGACGGTCNGCNCTCAAATCCTCATCACGGAAGCAGCGNACAATCTGGAAATAACGATCATATCCNGCCACCATAAGAAGCTGCTTGAAGGTCTGAGGTGACTGAGGAAGAGCATAGAATTGGCCAGGATTCATTCTGGAAGGCACNACGAAGTCTCTTGCNCCNTCAGGAGTAGACTTAATCAAATAAGGAGTTTCAATCTCCATGAAGCCTTCACCGTCAAGGAAATTCCTTGTCTCATGAGCTATCTTATGGCGAAGCATAAGGGCCTTTTTGAGCGGGTTTCTACGAAGGTCAAGATAGCGATATTTCGCCCTNATATCCTCGCCACCNTCACTTTCGTCCTCGATTGTGAAAGGCGGAACTGCGCTCTTATTGAGTATATTTATCTCTGACAACTTGATTTCAATGTCTCCAGTGGGCATTTTTGAGTTTTTGCTCTGACGCTCCACAACCTCTCCGATGGCTTGAATTACATATTCCCTTCCGAGAGAAGTGGCGGTCTCCACAAGTGCCGCGGGGGCATCAGCCTCCACTACAAGCTGTGTAATGCCATATCTATCCCTAAGGTCAACGAAGGTCATACCTCCAAGTTTACGAGCCTTCTGAACCCATCCGGCAAGCGTAACTTTTTGTCCAACATTGGAAAGGCGGAGTTCTCCGCAAGTGTGTGTTCTATACATAATTATCGTTAATTTTCCTTTAGCCTACAAAATTAGCAATTTTCNANGTAATTAGTTCATTTTATAGGACCTTTTATCGCTATACATTAAACAAGAAATGCATAATGTCTCCATCTTGGACAACATATTCTTTTCCTTCTATGCCCATTTTACCGGCAGCGCGTACGGCGGATTCTGATTTATATTTCACGAAATCCTCGTATTTAATGACTTCAGCACGGATGAAACCCTTCTCAAAGTCGCTATGAATAACTCCGGCGGCTTTAGGGGCCTTATCGCCTTTGCGAATGGTCCAAGCACGACATTCATCAGCACCAGCGGTGAAGAAGGTTTGCAAACCAAGAAGTCTATAGGCGCCTTGAATCAAACGAACTACTCCGGATTCTTCGAGACCTAGTTCTTCGAGGAANATCTTTCTATCTTCAAAATCTTCGATTTCAGCTATCTCAGACTCGGTTTTAGCGGCAATAACAAGGATTTCNGCCTGCTCATCTTTTACGGCCTCTCTTACGGCATCAACATATTTATTTCCAGTTGCGGCTGAAGCCTCATCCACNTTGCAGACATACATAACGGGCTTGTCAGTCAGCAAGAAAAGGTCTTTTGCCATGGCCTCTTCTTCCTCATTCANAAGTTCCACGGTNCGGCANGATTTGCCTTCCAAAAGGGCTGCTTTATATCTTTCCAGCAGGTCGCAAAGCTTTTTGGCTTCCTTGTCGGCTCCTATTTTGGCTTGTTTCTGAACCTTTGCGAGACGATTTTCCACTGTCTCAAGGTCTTTGATTTGCAANTCCGTGTCCACAACTTCTTTGTCGCGAACNGGGTCCACAGAACCATCTACATGGACGATATTGCCATCATCGAAACATCTNAGTACATGCAANATNGCNTCAGTTTCGCGNATATTTGCGAGGAACTGGTTGCCGAGTCCTTCTCCTTTGCTGGCTCCTTTTACCAATCCGGCTATGTCCACTATGTCCACGGTGGCGGGAATGGTTCGTTTAGGTTGACACATTTCCGACAAAACATCCAAACGCCTATCCGGTACATTGGTGGATCCTAAATTCGGTTCTATGGTACAAAATGGAAAATTAGCNCTCTGGGCTTTTCCAGAGCTTATGCAATTGAAAAGTGTCGATTTACCCACGTTGGGAAGTCCGACAATACCGCATTTCAGTGACATTCCGATATGTTTAATTATTACAAGTGTTAAAATTTCGCTAACGAAAACGAAACATGCAAAAATAACCATTTCTATGGTTAAAATAAAATTTGTCTGNTAGTGGCATGAAGATTTTATGAATTTTAACCGCTTGAGAAAANNTTTATTCTATACTTGCACATGATTTTGTTGCATTCCATAGTTTCCGTNTTGTTGTGNCTTCTGGCGCNGCAGGGCGGATTTTGTGATGATAGTTTGGAGGTGATGTTCTGGAATCTNGAGAATTTCTTTGATTATAGGGATGGGGGATATAGCGAGTCGGATGCGGAGTTTTCGTCTTTCGGAGGGAGGCATTGGAGTAAGAAGAAGTTTGAGGCGAAGTGTAATGCGGTTGCGAAGACNATATTATGGGTGGCGGATAGAGATGGGCGATTGCCTCCGGTGGTTGCNGTGGCTGAGGTGGAGAATCGATATGTGCTATGGTGTTTACTTAATAAAACGGCTCTGAGAAAGACGGATTATGCCATAGTTCATTATGATTCTCCGGATCCGAGGGGAATAGATGTGGCGCTTTTATATAGGACATCGATTTTNGATACAATCGNTACAAGGGCCGTGCGGGTGAAGGCGCCTCCAAATAAAGAGTTGAGGACCAGAGATATTCTTTTGGCTCGGTTTCGCACCAAAGATAGCCTTTCTTTTAGTGTGCTCGTNAATCATCATCCTTCGAAATACGGAGGTGGTGACACGGATTGGAAGAGGCGAGTGGCGGTGGAGACCTTGAGGACTGTTTGTGATTCGCTAAAAGCCATTGGCGAGGGGCGAATTATTGCTACCGGTGATTTTAACGATGGNGCNGAGAATNCNGTTTTGGCGGAAATTGCTTCAGAATCNGAAGACGATAATAAGCCTCTAATAAACTTAGCCATTCCGCTAGCCAAAAAAGGCCTTGGAACCATCAGATTCGATGGAAAATGGGAACTNATAGANATGTTCCTNGTNTCTCCTTCGCTAAAAAACTCNAGAATGGAAATACTCANCATTCCATTCCTTANAGATAGAGATGCGGCCCANTCGGGAGACAAACCCCTTCGTACCTACACNGGTCCCCGCTATAAAGGAGGCGTCTCCGACCATCTCCCCATCCTCCTCCACCTCCCCTATTAATTCGATTTTTTGCGAATTTTAAATAATAATAATATCTTTGCCATATGATAGTTCTTTTTGATAAAGAATAAAATAGACTCATGAATATGAAAAAGATATATTTAAAGGATGTGTCTCAGGATATGATTGCTAATAATCTTAATCCTTCGGTTCCAGTTCATCCAGGGGAGTTAATAAAGGATGAGATTGAGAGTCGAGGTTTAACTCAAAAGTCATTAGCTAATCAAATGGGTGTATCTTATACTGTTTTTAATGAGATACTAAATGGAAAAAGGCCGGTTACGACAAAGTATGCCCTTTTGCTTGAGGCGGCGCTAGGGATTCCTGCGGATTTGTGGGTAAGGTTACAATGTGATTATGATATGCAGGTAGCCAGATCAGATAAATCATTTGTAAAAAGATTAGAAAATATCAGAAAACTTGTAGCCGTGCTATGATTTTTTCATTAGGAGTTGGGTGAGGGCGATGAAGTCTTCGACGGAGAGGCGCTCAGGGCGGAGGTCGAAGACGGGATTGGAGAGAAGGGCGGAAAGGGCGGCCTCATCATCCCCGCAAGCAGCCTTAGCCATGGGCTTGAGCGAATTGCGCAGAGTCTTTCGCCTCTGATTGAAGGAAGTTTTCACCACGGCCTTAAAAAGACTCTCATCGCAATCAAGAGTCTCCCTGGAATTACGCCTAAGACGGATTACAGCGGAATAAACCTTTGGCGGAGGAGCAAAAGCACCAGGACCCACGGTGAATAGATATTCAATGTCATACCAAGCCTGAAGCAGCACGGAAAGAATGCCATAAGTCTTAGTTCCAGGCTTCTCAGCAATCCTCTCAGCAACCTCTTTCTGAATCATGCAGACCACCTCGCCGACAGAATTTCTATGGTCCAAAACCTTGAAGAAAATCTGCGATGAAATATTGTACGGAAAGTTACCGATAATTGAAAAAGGCCCCTCAAACGTCTTCGGAAGGTTCATTTTCAAAAAATCATCTTGCAGCAACCTACCATGCAAATCGGGAAAATGAGTTCTCAAATACTCCACGGACTCACCATCCAACTCCACAGCCTTCAAATTAATCTCCGGCCTCTGCAAAAGATACTGAGTCAGAACTCCCATTCCAGGCCCGATTTCCAACACATCTCCTTCCGCCTCCAAAGCCGCCACAATATTCTTGGCGATTGTTTGGTCGGTCAGAAAATGCTGTCCCAATGATTTTTTTGCCCTAACTTCCATAACGCCCGCAAAGATAGCTAAAACTTAAAGTAATTCTTAGCATTATAGTAACTAATATCCTGAACCATTCCGCTGATTCTATCCATCTCGCTCTCGGGCAATCTGCCGCTCTCCACATCGGCCCCTACCACATCGCAAAGAATCCTACGGAAATACTCATGGCGAGGATAGCTGATGAAACTTCTGGAATCGGTAAGCATACCCACGAAGCGGCTGAAAAGGCCCTGCATACTGAGAGCATTCATCTGCTTTCTGATGCCATCCTCCTGGTCCAAGAACCACCAACCGGAACCGAACTGCATCTTTCCAGGAATGGAACCATCATTGAAAGTATAAGCCATTGCCACCATAACCTCATTATCTTTGGGGTTGAGGCAATATAAAATNGTCTTGGCAAGTTTGCCCTCCANAGTCAACCTATCGAAGAAACGATGCCCCGCCTCGGCAATTCTCAAATCATTGATGGCATCATAACCCGTATCNGGCCCAACGGAATAAAACATCCTAGTATTATTGTTGCGAATAGGCCCCACATGGAACTGCTGCGCCCAATCACTCTCGGCATCCATGACGGCAAAATCATGCAGCATAGCGCTACGATATTTCTCCAATTCATCAGCAGANGGNTCCTTGCCNGACATAACCTTAGCNAAAATATTCTCAATCTCGGAATCGGTATAATCCGCACTATGGAAAGTATCCAAACCATGGTCAGACAACTTGCANCCCATGGATTCGAAGAAATCATGCCTCTTCTGAAGGGCCTCCAAAAGGTCTCTATATGATTTTATTTCCATGCCGGCAGCCTTGCCGAGNGCNTCCATATATTCGATATATGCCTGTGGATTTTCGATGGCAAGGGCCTTATCGGGGCGCCATGTAGGCAAAACTTTGGTGCCAAAAGGATGGGCCGCAATCTCTTTGTGCCAACGCAAATCGTCCGCCGGATCATCCGTGGTGCAAATCACCTCCACGTTGAATTTACGAATAAGCGCCTGCCCCCTGAACTCCTCCGTAGCAAGCTTCGCATTGCATTCCTCATATATCTCTCGGGCCGTTTTTGGGGAGAGAATCTTGTCAATTCCGAAAACTCTGCTAAGCTCCAGATGCGTCCAATGATAAAGCGGATTGCGCATGGTATATGGCACCGTCTCGGCCCACTTCTCGAACTTTTCCCACGATGATTTGTCTCCCGTGATATATTCCTCCGGTACGCCATTGCCNCTAAGNGCNCTCCATTTGTAATGGTCGCCATAATGGCCATCCACCAGCCATAGTTGGGTTATATCTCTGAATTGTATATTTTTCGCAATCTGCTCCGGCACGAGATGGCAATGATAATCGATTATNGGNAAATTTTTCGCGTAATCGTGATATAGATGCTTCGCCGTCTCATTAGAGAGCATGAAATTTTCGTTAATGAAAGACATATTCGTAATTTTAGCGTTATTTTGNATAATTCGGGCCCGTAATTGAGATGCCTGTCCAAAATTAGCAAAAATTATCAAAATATTCAGTATTTTTGCGAAAGCCCATGGCGGAACCCNCGAAAAATAAGTATTATGGACACAAAAACTTCTTCGAGCAACAAACTAATGACTTCTTGGCGATGGTGGATGGTCGCTTTGCTATTCTTGGCAACGACAGTCAACTATATGGACCGTCAAGTTCTTTCGCTCACTTGGAAAGATTTCATCGCTCCTGAATTCCATTGGAATGACCAAGATTATGGTACAATCACCAGCATTTTCTCGATAGTCTATGCCATCTGCATGCTGTTTGCCGGCAAATTCGTTGATTGGCTCGACACGAAAAAGGGTTATCTGTGGGCNATNGGAATATGGTCGACNGGCGCATGCCTCCATTCGCTTTGCGGATGGGCGACGATGCATATTCAAGGNTTCGACAGTCTTGCGGCCATGCAGGCGGTCGAAAAGGGTTCNCAGGCCGCTCTGGCGGTATCTTCCACCAGCGTATGGCTTTTCATAGCGGCCAGATGCATTCTCGCATTGGGCGAATCGGGCAACTTCCCNGCGGCCATCAAAACCACGGCNGAATATTTNCCGAAAAAGGATAGAGCATTTGCTACTTCGATNTTCAACGCAGGTGCNTCCGTTGGCGCTTTGATNGCCCCCGCNACAATCCCTCTNCTGGCTCAATATTTCAAAAATAAAGGCATCGGAGGCGGCTGGGAGATGGCATTCGTGGTCATCGGAGCCATCGGATATATATGGATGGCGCTTTGGGTATTCATGTACGACAAGCCNGAAAAGAGCAAGCACGTCAACGAGGCGGANCTTCAATANATCCACCAAGACGATGCGGAGGAAGTCAAAGAGGATAAGCCTCAGAAGCAGATTTCGCTATGGAAATGCTTCAGNTTCAAACAGACTTGGGCCTTCATCGTGGGCAAATTTTTCACGGATGGCGTTTGGTGGTTCTTCCTATTCTGGGCTCCGGCATATTTCTCCGACCAATTTGGCTATACATCGGCCTCTAAGATGGGTATAGCGCTGATTACGACGTTGTACGCCATAGTTACGGTGATTTCGATTTATGGTGGCTATCTGCCGAAAACTTTTGTCGAAAAGAAGGGCATGAACCCTTATCAGGGGCGTATGCTGGCCATGCTGATTTTCGCATTTTTCCCGATTGCGGCCCTTTTCGCGCAGCCGCTAGGATCGCATTCCGCATGGTGGCCGGCCATTCTGATTGGTCTCGCCGGTGCAGGGCATCAGGCATGGTCCGCGAATCTTTTCTCGACTATCGGTGATATGTTCCCGAAGAGCGCTGTAGCAACCGTGACTGGCATCGGTGGCATGGCGGGAGGTGTTGGTTGCGCCCTTGTTCAATATATCGCAGGTGTGCATTTACCAAGACCGCCGAGATGGGCCCCGCTTTCCACTTTTTGGGCTTTGAAGGCAAGGAGGGAGGCTATTTCGTGATGTTCTGTTATTGCGGCATCGCCTATCTTCTGGCATGGATAATAATGAAAACTCTTGTTCCGAAATATAAACCTATAGAGGTGTAGATATGGCAAAATATAATAAACTTCAGGTTCTTCAAAAAATTGCCGAGACTGGCGTTGTGCCGGTGTTTTATAATGGCGATGTTGAGGTGGCGAAAAAGGTCGTAAAGGCTTGCTACGATGGTGGAATTCGTGCTTTCGAGTTCACTAATAGGGGCGATTTCGCGATTGATGTGTTCAAGGAATTGTCGAAATATGTTACCGAGAATTGCTCTGGTATGGCTCTCGGTGCCGGTACGATTCTGGATGCCCCGACTGCAGCTCTGTATATTCAATATGGCGCCAATTTTATCGTGGCTCCGAATTGCAATCCCGAAGTTGCTAAGCTTTGCAATCGTCATGGCGTGCCTTATTCGCCTGGTTGCGGTTCCGTTACCGAGATTAATGCTGCGCAGGAACTTGGCTGCGATTTGGTGAAGGTCTTCCCTGCCGGCAGTGTTGGCGGCCCTGGGTTTGTGAAGAGCGTTTTGGCTCCGTTGCCGTGGTCTATGCTGATGGTTACGGGTGCTGTCGAGCCTACCGAGGAAAATCTTTCCGCTTGGGCAAAATCGGGCGTGACCGCCGTTGGAATGGGTTCTAAACTATTCCCTAAGGATGTTGTGGCTAATGGTGATTGGGCCGCTATCGCTGACCTTTGCAGCAAATGCTTGGCTTGGTTTAAGGGATAGTCGTTTCGCATGAAGCAAATTTCGCTAAAGAATCATCTTGTCGAGGGCAGGATTGAGGCGGGGTGCGATGAGGCCGGCAGGGGGCCATTAGCTGGGCCGGTTTTCGCTGCCGCCGTCATTTTGCCGGAGGGTTTCAGTCATCCGCTTCTCAATGATTCGAAGAAGATGACGGAGCGGGCGAGGAATGAACTGCGGGAGGTGATAGAAAGAGATGCCGTCGCATGGGCGGTTGAGGCTGTGAGTGCCGAGGAGATTGATGAAATCAATATTTTAGCGGCGTCCATTGCGGGTATGCAGCGGGCGGCTCTCAAGTTGTCAACTCGTCCGGAGTTTCTGTTAATCGATGGCAATAAGTTTAAGCCTTTCGAAATTCCATATCAGACCATTGTGCATGGGGATGCTCTCTATGCTCCCATCGCCGCGGCTTCGGTTTTGGCGAAGACTCATAGGGATGAGTTCATGAGAAAACTGGCTCTGGAGTATCCGGAATATGGTTGGGATAGAAATATGGGCTATCCAACGGAGGAACATATCGAGGCTATCCGCAAATATGGTTATACGCCTTGGCATAGAATGAGCTTCCATCCCAAGGCGTTAGAGAAAAATCTGTTTGATCTATAATTAATTTTGCTACTTTTTTTAGTGCATTTTTCTCGAATTTTGCACTTTTTTTTAGTGCAAATTCTGATGCCGGAAGTATTAAATTTTCCCTAAAACCTCCACNAGGCGGTCGCCGATGCCGATGGTGTAGCCTTTGGAGACGAAATAGACCTTGTTGAAGGTGTCGGCAACTAGGAAGGTGAGATTGGAGCTATCCTTCAGGTTCATGCTATCATTGATGGACTTAGAAATAGATCCATTTTTGTCGATTCCAATGATGACATTCGATGGAAGCTGTCCAATTCGACCATCGGCCAAAGCCTTNTTCAGCTGCGCCAAAGCGGCATCATCGGAGCAAAGAAGCACAATCGGATAACCAAGTTTCTCCAGCTCTTCCTTATGCTTCGAAATATCGTTCAGCGCACGATTCGTAGGCTCGCGACCAACTTCCAAAACGCCCAGCACATAGAATCCTCGNCCAGTCTGCGACAAAATAGANACATCATTGCCATCACGATTAGAAAATCGACTCGGCATCGAAACCACCCAGAACGGCCAGCTTATCATTGGACTCACGAGTCACAAGTTCAAGCGTCGTCGGCTTGCCTTCCTCAATCGAGAAAAACTGCATAGTCACGGGCACGGAACCATCGGAAAGACGATTTCCGCTCACAAGAACATAATCGCCAACCTCCAGCGGCACACCGTCGGAGAAATTNACCCAGCTTGCNCCNCCGCCCATATCCACATCGCCATCATCAAACGTCAGTAGCTGCGGCTTGCCATCCANNATNCGGCTTACCGTGAAATGAGAATAATAGTTAGGACTCTCCAAATAGCCATTGTACTTTAACTTAAGCTCACCTCTCGGCTCATCTACCTTATCNACATCCTCGAAATCCACTCCAGTCCATTTGCCATTATCTTTATATTCCACCGCNCCGGTAATCGGATTNATCCTAGCATCAATCCCAAGNGTTCTGGCAAGCGAAATGAAAAATACGTCTCTAGACCCCTTGAAGGCCTTTTTTGTCTTATATACGGAAGCCGGCGACATGGAAATATCCCAACCATTCTGCACATCGACAACCTTGATATTCTCCTTTGTCCAACGAACCAGTTCCTTCGGATCGGACAGCTGATTCTTCTGATCCTCGGACAACTCATTCAAGAAAAACCCCTTGTATGGAGTCAAAAATTCAACCCCAACTCTCGGAGCCAAAATCGACTCCTTGGCATTATAATTATCCTCCAAAACATCCATGGTCACATCTCTAAGGTCCTTTTTGCTCAAAGAGGCCAAAAGTTGCAAAGCCCTATCGTCCGGATGATTAGTCAGGAAAGCACGAATCACCTCATGATTACCCTTGGAATCCACCAANAAAGCGGTAGCACCGGATGGCAAACCATAAGTCGCAACCTTCTCAGGNGTATCAAAAGTGGCCATGTACGCATTGCGGAGGGAATCTTCGTAGCTAAGCCTCTTATCATTCGCGGCCCTCTGATCAGGGGTTACCTCAGGAAGAGAAACCTTCTCAGCCGGCGGCACGATATCTATCGAATAGAGACTCTCAGAAGGCTTTTTAGATAGCTGCACCTGCACTTTTTCATCCTTACCGAAAGTAATTTTGGAGAAGCCGAAAAGCNCATCTTTTCTCGCCCAAGCAAGCATATCGCCAAGACCGGCNTTCATGGAAGCAAGNCCNTCAGCATCGGAAATCTTGGTTATGGCAGGATAGAATTCNCCATAATTATAAATCATGAAAAAGACCTCGGCACCCTCAACCGGCTTGCCATCTTCTNCTACAACCTGAACCTGCACCGTGGCGGTGGTGGTATAATTATCGGTCACATTGATTTCGGTATAATTCGGCCCCCTGCGAATCACTTCCTCCTTGCCATTATAGTCGCCGAAAACCTTTGAATGCATNACNAGAGCNCTGGAAGCGGAAGAATTGAACCATGCCAAATCCAGCACCGGCTCAGGCTCGCAAGCCCCCAGAAAATGCCATTTACCATTGGCCCAAGCCTCAACCCAAGCATGATTATCATCNGTATGAGCCCATCTCGGAGTATAAATTTGGCGGGCCGGAATGCCCACGGCACGAAGGGCAGAAACTGTTAGCGTAGACTCTTCGCCGCATCGACCATAAGAAGTCTTAATGGTGGCAAGGGGAGCGGAAGTACGCCCATCGGTCGGCTGNAAAGTCACCCTTTCATGGCACCAGTGATTGACTTCGAGAATGGCATCCTCCATCGAAAGGTCCTTAACCCTATCCTTGAGATCTCTATAAAAAGCTACTCTNGCGGTATCCAAGTTCTCATTATTCACCCTCAGCGGCAGCACGAAATGCTTGAAAATNTCATCCGGAATGGTCTTACCCCAAGGCATCTCTTGGCGAGCNTGGAAGGTCACTTTCACATTATCCTCNTAGAAACTTTTTGGATAATCNGCGGAATCGGCAAGCGGCATATACTTATAAAGAAAATCCACGGCCTGAGACTCGCTCATGGATGATTTGCTTCGNCCGCATGATGCGATAACAACTACCATAGACGNCAAAATGACTCTTGTAAATAATTTCAAGGCAGGTTTCATACTACTTCTGATTTTTATATGGTAATATAATTTTCTTTCAATTTGACCGAGGAATTTACGCAAATTTTCCCAATTAACATCCTTTAGCCATAGAAAACTTTGATTATATTTGTAATTCAAGTGATAATACTAACAAAAATGAGAAAAATACTATGCACACTAGCGGTTCTGGCTTCATTCGCCACCGCCGCCTTTGCCGATGAGGGAATGTGGATGCTTCCACTTCTGAAAGAAATGAATGCTGACGCCATGTCTGACCTTGGTTGCAGACTAACCCCCGATCAAATTTATAGCATCAACCATTCTTCGCTCAAAGATGCCATTGTACATTTTGGAGGCGGATGTACCGGTGAGATGATTTCCGACGAGGGACTTCTCGTGACCAATCATCACTGCGGCTATAGCTATATCCAGCAGCTTTCAAGCCCCGAGCACAACTATCTTGAGGATGGNTTCTGGGCNATGAACCGCAATGAGGAAATCCCCGCTCCAGGCCTTACGGTGACCTTTTTGGAGAGCATGACCGACGTCACTCCTATCTTCGAGAAGGTGCGCGAGGAGACTTTGAAGATGTACAAAAAGAGCCCCGACAAAGAGTCCATGGCGGACAATGCGGTTGAGCAGGCTCGNACCGAACTTCGCAAGAANGCTCAGGAAGACAATCCNGGCTGCGAGGCCGTTGTGACNGGNTTCTACAATGAGAATGTATTTTATCTCATAATCTATAAGGTCTACAAGGATGTACGTTTCGTTGGCGCTCCTCCGGCATCTATGGGTAAATTCGGAGGCGAAACCGACAACTGGATGTGGCCTCGCCATACNTGCGATTTCTCCATGTTCAGGGTATATGCCGGTGCTAATAATGAGCCTGCTGAATATTCAGAGAACAATGTGCCTTATCGTCCCAAACAGTCGCTCAAGGTGTCTTTGAAAGGCAATCGTGAGACNGATTTTGCCATGATTATGGGCTATCCTGGAAGAACTCAGAGATTCCAGACAGCNGACGAATTGGATGCCATGATGGAGCAATATGGAGTTGCCGTCAAGGCTCGTACNGCCCGTCAGAATGCCATGAAAAAGCACATGGAGGCAGANCCCGCCATTCGTCTTAAATATGCCAACAAATACGCTAGCTCATCAAATGGTTGGAAGAAATGGCAGGGCGAGCAGCTCGCATTCGATAAACTCAANATCATNGGTCGCGAGAGGCAAAAAGAGGCNGATTTTACTTCTTGGGTTAANCAGAAAAAGGACCGCAAGGAGAAATACGGTNATGCCTTGAATAAGATTTCAGAGGCGGTGCAGAGCAGACGTTTCCCCATGAAACAAATCTATCTTGGATCAGAATCGGTAGGTAGAATCGGCCTCACAACGCCTGCAACATTGTTTGATAGGAATTTCACAAAGGCTATTCGTGAGAATCCCGACACTACCGCGGCAATTAGCGAAGCTATTGACAAAGCCAAATCTTTCTACAAAGATTATGACGAGGACACTGAGAAAGATATAGCGGTTGCAATGTTGGAGCATTATCGCGAGAATTCAACTCCAGAATTCTATTTGAATGAAATCGGAGACTACGCTACCATGGATTTCACAAGCTATGTCAATGATTTGCACGCAAACAGCATCTTCGCTTCCGAGGAAAAACTTGAGGCTGCGAAAAGCATGAGCTATTCTGAAATCATGAACGATCCTGCCATGAAGCTTACAGAAGCTATTCAGAATAAATTAATGCCTCTCTATGCTCCAGTCATGAGTTCAAGAGAAAAAGGTGCAGAGGGTGCAAAAGAATTCGCAGCCGGTTTGATGGAATGGAAGAAGGGTGAGAAATCTTATCCTGATGCCAACTCTACCATGAGACTTACTTATGGTACCGTCAAGGCCTATTCTCCCAAGGATGGCGTGATTTACAAGCATTATACTACTCTTGCCGGTGTNATGGAAAAAGAGGACTCTACCAACTACGAATTTAGGGTNCCCNCCAAGTTGAAAGAACTCTACAATGCCAAGGATTATGGTCAGTACGCCAATGTCTATGGCGAACTTCCTACCTGCTTCCTCACCAACTGCGATATCACCGGTGGTAACTCAGGTAGCCCCGTGCTGAATGCCGATGGTGAGCTTATTGGCTTGGCTTTCGATGGCAACTGGGAGTCTATGTCCAGCGATGTAATGTTCGAGCCGGACCTTCAGAGATGTATTTGCGTGGATATCCGTTATGTGCTTTTCGCTATGGACAAGTTCGGTGGCGCCGGATATCTCTTGGATGAAATGAATATTGTCAAATAATATGGATAAAATTGACATTTTAAATATGCTTCGCGATGTCTTGCATCCTGGAAAGGGTGACAAGAGCATCGTGGAGTTGGGTATGGTCGATAGTGTGGAAATCGATGGCAACAAAATCAAAGTTACCCTCGCTTTTCCTAAGCATCGTGACCCCTTGGCCGATTATTTAGTTGGAAGCACCCGTGCGGCTATTTATAGAAATACGCCTGCCGATACTGAAATCGAGGTTAAATCCATAATCAAGGAAGAGGCCGCTCCCAAGAAAAAGACCACCGCCGACCTGACTCTTGAGGAACTTGGCAGCGTGCGTCATATCATAGGTATCGCATCCGGTAAGGGCGGCGTTGGTAAATCAACAGTTGCCGTGAATCTTGCAGTTGCCCTTGCCAGACTTGGCTACAGNGTTGGTTTGGCCGATGCCGATGTCTATGGTCCATCAGTTCCGCTAATGACTGGTACTGAGGGTTCCGTGCCGGATGCCGTTGAGAAAGGCGATGGCACTTTGATGGTACCGATTGAGAAATATGGCGTCAAGTGGATGTCNATTGGCTATTTNGCTCAGCCTGGACAGGCTTTGATTTGGCGTGGTCCCATGGCCAGCAATGCTTTAAAGCAAATGATTTTGCAGGTTAAGTGGGACGANCTTGATTTCCTTCTGGTCGATATGCCTCCTGGAACCGGCGATATCCATATCAGCCTCGTGAGTGATATTCCGATGGAGGGTGCNGTCGTNGTGACTACCCCTCAGGCGGTTGCGCTTGCCGATGTGGAGAAGTGCATCGATATGTTCCGCAATAAGAATGTGAATCGAAAGATATTCGGTTTCGTGGAGAATATGGCGTGGTTTACCCCTGCCGAGTTGCCTGAGAACAAGTATTATATCTTTGGCAAGGGCGGTGGCGAGACTCTCGCGAAGGAGTATAATATTCCTCTCCTTGGCCAGATTCCCATTGTCCAGAGCATNCGCGAATGTGGAGATGCCGGTGAGCCCGTGGCCCTTTCTTCAGGCCCCGATGGCGTTGCCTTCCTCGACCTCGCTAAGAAACTGGCGGAAATCGCTGGATAGTCGAATAGGCACTGCCTATCGAATATTATAGATAATTAGATAGATACAAAAAAAGCCGGAGGCTCGTAGCTTCCGGCTTTTTTATGTGTGGGAGGATTAGTCCTCGTCCTGCTCCTGAGCTGCGTAATCAGCAAGAAGTTTGGTCTGAACATCAGCGGGAACTGGCTGATAGTCTGCGAACTTCATTGTGAAGGTAGCGGCACCACCAGTGAGGGAGCTAAGAACCGTAGAATAACGGTAAAGCTCNGCTAGCGGAACTTTAGCATGGAGAATGGTAAAGTTACCGTCCATCTCCTGATTGATAATCATACCACGACGAGTATTGAGGTCAGACATACAAGGACCAACATACTCAGAAGGAGTCAAAATATCAACATCATAGATAGGCTCAAGAATCTTAGGACCGGCATTGCGGAACGCCTCTTTGAAAGCATTACGTCCAGCAACGATAAACGCNATTTCCTTAGAATCTACNGGATGCATCTTACCATCATAAACATACACGCGAATATCACGAGCATAAGAACCGGTAAGAGGACCCTCANTCATCTTCTCATTGATACCCTTGATNATAGCAGGCATGAAGCTGGTATCGATAGCACCNCCTACAACGCAGTTGTAGAACTCCCATTTGCCACCCCATTCGAGATCGAAAGACTCCTGGCTCTTAACATTGAGAACGGAATCCTTACCATCAATCTTGAACTTATTGGTGAAAGGAACACCCTCAACGATAGGGCAAACAAGCAGATGAACCTCACCGAACTGGCCGGCACCACCTGACTGCTTCTTATGACGATACTGAGCGGTAGCAACCTTNGTAATGGTCTCACGATAAGGAACCTTCGGAGCCATAAGCTCAATATCAAGCTTATTCTCATTCTTGATTCTCCACTTCACAAGATTGATATGCTGCTCACCCTGGCCTTCCAAAATNGTCTGCCTAAGCTCCTTATTGTAATCAACCTTGATGGTAGGATCCTGAGCGGCAATCTTATTGAGAGCCTCACCGACCTTAGCGTCATCATTCTTATCAACGGCCTTAACAGCGCACTGATACCTTGAAGCAGGGAATACCATATGCTTGATAGCATCAACACCTGCAACGGCGAAAGTAGAATCAGTCTTACCAGCTTTAAGTTTGGTAGCGCAACCAAGGTCACCTGCATTGATGGTAGACANCTTCTCTTTCTTAGCNCCTGCAACNGCATAGATAGCTGAGAAACGCTCGGCAGCGCCGGTCTCAGGATTAACGAGGTCCATACCCTCATTGATAGCACCGCTGATAACCTTGAAGTAAGAAACCTCACCTACATGCTGCTCAACGTCATTCTTGTAGATGAAAATAGCGGTTTTGCCACTGGCGTCGCACTTAATCTCGCCGCCATTGATGGTCTCATAAGTCCTGCCTTCAGGTGAAGGAGCNACGTTGATAACGAACTCCATGAGTCTCTTGACACCAACATCATTCTTGGCGGAAACGCAGAATACAGGCATAACCTCGCCCTTGGCGAGACCTGCAGCGAGACCCTTGCGGATTTCGTCNGTAGAAAGCTCCATGGTGTCGAAATANTTCTCCATAAGAGCNTCGTCACCCTCTGCGGCCTTCTCCATGAGCTCCATATGCAAGNTCTCAGCCTCGTCAGCGTACTCAGCNGGNATATCTTTCTCTTCACGCGTACCATTGGCATCCTTGAACTCGTAGTATTTCATTGTAAGAACATCTACGAAGCTCTTGAATTCAGCACCAGGATTTACAGGGAACTGAACGGGAACGACCTTTGTGCCGAAAGAACTCTTAAGAGTCTCAAGAGTGTGCTCCCAGTTTGCCTTCTCATGGTCGAGTTGGTTTACAGCCACGATTACAGGCACTTTATACTGCTTTGCGTAACGTGCGAAAATCTCGGTACCAACCTCAACACCCTGCTGAGCATTAACTACCAAAATACCGCTCTCGCATACCTTGAAGGCGCTGATTGCACCACCGCAGAAATCGTCTGAACCAGGAGCGTCAATGATATTGAACTTGGTGTTCATGAACTCNGCNTAGAGNGGAGTCGCATAAACTGATTTCTGGTTTGTCTGCTCGAATTCNGTGTTGTCGGATACAGTGTTTTTAGCCTCGACTGAACCTCTTCTGTCGATGACTTTGCCTTCGAAAAGCATTGCTTCAGATAATGTGGTCTTGCCAGACTTCGAGCCGCCGAGCAGGACCACATTTCGGATGTCCTTAGTTGCGTATGATTTCATTTTACTATGGTTATTAATTGTTAAAATATTTCCATACAAGCCCGAATTTATCTTCGGGTGAGACTTGCAAATTTAGTAAATTTATACTTAAAACGTTACTTTTCCATAGTAAATTTCTCAAAAGATTGAGTTTGAGCCATTTAGAATCTCATTTTCAGCCCATACTTCTCNATAAGAGCCGCGGACTCGGTGATTCTAAGGTTCTCTATAAACTCTTTGCCGCTCATCCCAAGCTCTTCCATGAATATTTCATTCATCTCCTTGCTATCGCATTCGGTCCAAGCGCATAGAAGAGGAAAAGTCACCATTGGATCCAAGTATACTTTCTCTTTGATAAGTAAGGTGGAAATGGTCTCGTAAATCTGGTATAATTTGTCTCGTGTCATGATACTTTTGTTTTAGAATCCGACACAAAGCTCGAATTTAAGTCTCGGAAAATCAAGTGCAATGTGGCGAAATTCGCAAAAGTGGCATGAGAAATATATGAATTTTAACCAAAATATATGTTTTTTAACTCAAATGTATCGAAAAATGAAACATTGTCCGGAAAATGTTGACAATGAAACCNAAATAGATGCTATATTTTTGTGGCTGACAACATAATTTCTTTGCCAATGACTACAGATGACAAAGCGATAGCCGCCAACATAGAAGAAATCAGAAAGAGCCGACGCATTCCGCAAAAGGCCCTATATGATAAACTCGACATAAGCCGAGCCACCTATGCCGCCCTAATCAAGGGTGAACGCCATCTAATAAGCCCTTATCTTGAGCTAATAGCGGAAGAGTTGGGTGTCTCCATGGAAGTTCTGCTATTCGGTCATAAGCTTTACACCCAAGAATCAGAACATGAGCTAAACGATGCTGTAGAGCATTACAGGACCAATATGGATTCTCTAGAAACCCAACTGGCCGATGCCCAAAAGGAGTTGAAAAATCAGACTGACAAGTGCGAAATCTTATCCGCTAGAGTCAAGGATTTGGAAACGATTATCTCATTTCTTAATAGCAAACTCGCCGAACAGAGCCAGAAGGAGGAGTAGTATCAGAGATATACTCGTGGCCCTTGAAATACGCGTTCCCACCTTGTAGGAAGGAGGATCGAANCGCATCACAATCTCGTGACTACCTGCGGGGAGATTCATTCCCCTGAGCGTCCAGTTGGATCTGAAGATGTCTGTCTCCTCTCCATCAACCTTGGCTACCCATCCTTCGGGATAGTAAACTTCGCTGAAAATTGCCATTCTAGGTGAAGAGGTGGTGTATTTGTAATGCATCTCATTGGGAGCATAGGACACCAGCGCTATNGTATCNCCNNNNGCAACGGCACCGCTAGGCATTTCTACGGAAGCGAAATCAGGCCCCAGAATAGCTACATGGCGCACATCCACCTTATCCAGCAGAGCGATTTCCTCATCGGGAGTAGCCGCTCTTGCAACAGAATCCACCAGCCAGCAATTTCCCATNGCTTTATGATTTGTAATAGCTGCGGCATTAGGATCCACGATAATATATTTGTCATTCAGCATGGACAAAACTGGCATCCACGGCATCNCTGCTTCGGCCTCGCCAATGGTGTTTACATTCTGAATTGACTTCTGGAAAGCACGGATTTCTTTGATTATATGCTTTTCAATCAAGTCTTGGTACCTCTGAAGTTTTACCGGCGAATAACCTGCGATATTCTTGTGGTAATAGCTGGGCCATGAATCATTGAAAACGTCTATAGACAAATCCAGAACCCTATAATCGGGGTCTTTATCCTGAAGAATATACTGGTCCACCGGCCTTTCGGTGAATACTCCGCGGAACTCTTTTGCGGTCACGAAATGGTCTTTGTTGAGGTATCTCTTGCCGGTCGTGAACATATTCACCAGCACAAGGAGGCAAATCGCACCGGCAGCAACGGCTTTGCGAGTCGCTTCGGGAAGCTTGGCGGAAGAATCTTTATCTTTGAAACCATAGCTCCACCACAGCAGAGCGAAGGTAGCGGCAACAAGAACCAGCGCAATCAGAGAATCCCTACGGAAGAAGGTCAACCTGTCTTCAATCATTGCGGAAACCAGCCAGTCGGGATAATTGGCATCGGCCTTTCCCGTGAATGAACCGGCGATAGCGGGGAAGAGGGCGCACAGAAGGCTGAAACCACCGGTTATTGCCAGCGCAATCAGTCCGCCTTTCATGAATTCTTTCTTGTCGCAACCGCCTTTGAGAATCTTGTCAAGAGCCAAGAAGCCCAGCATCGGAAGCGTCCATTGGAGCGTCACCAGAGCCATGGAAACCGTCCTGAACTTGCTATAGAACGGCATATGGTAGTACCAGAACTTGGTGAAGGCCATGAAATGCGAACCCACGGCCAGCAGAATGGCAATCACCGTCGGAATCAAAATCCACCATTTTTCCTTGCCCTTGCACAAGCAAAGTCCAAGAATAAATAAGAATATTGTAATTGCACCCATGTACATAGGGCCGGCGGTGAAAGGTTGAGGACCCCAATAAATCGGCAGAGCTTTGGCAATCTGACGCACATTGGGCTGGCCCGCTTCTTTCAGCGTTTTAGCGGTCACGGAAGTATTCGGATTGACGGAATAAGTGGAAGAACCGCCATTGAAATCGGGAATCATGAGGTTCGGCAACTCCTCCCAGCCATATGACCATGCGGTAGCATATGTAAGGTTGAGGCCCTTCGATTGAGCTCCATCGGACGACAAATCGGATCCGCCGCGCATGGTTTGCTGGGTATATGACCATGTCGGAATCAGCCTATTGGCATTGGTCCCGATGCCCACGAGTCCAAGCACCAGCAGCAGTCCGGAAGCCGCCATAAACTTGCCGAATTTNGCNTTGTCNCGCATAAGNAGCCACACCAAAAGCACCAGAGCATAAGAGAAAATCACTATGGCCAGATAATAAGAAATCTGCACATGNTTAGCCTTGATTTGGAAGTTCAGAGCCATGCCGAACAAGGCAGCCCCGAGAACCGTCCGAATTAACCATTTCTTGCCCTCACCATCCTTCAGGGCACTTTTGTATGTGAAAATCACCGCNGCCAGAACCCATGGCGCGAAGGCGATTGCCTGCATTTTCGTGTTGTGCCCNACCTGTATGATTTGCATATTGTAGGAGCAAAATGTCACGGCTATGGCGCCACCGATGGCCAAGAATTTATTGATTCCNAGAGCCAGCATNAGCANAAACGCGCCCAGAAGAGATATGAATAAATATGTGGCGGGACGCTTACCGAGAAGCATCAATTTGTATAGAGGCTTGGTGTAGTCGCCGGTGTCATTGCCCGTCAGCATGGTCGTAGGCATGCCGCTAAACATGGAATTGGTCCATGCGGTCTTGTCATCGGGATGGGCNGCATCCCAAGTCGTGGCCTCGTGAGACATGCCTTGGTAGCCGGTTATATCGCTCTGATTCACCACCTTGCCGGCGATGACTTGCGGCACGAAACCATAGGCCAGCACCAGAAAAACTACAACGGCACCAAGAAAAAACAATATTTTATTCAAAGTTTTCTTTTCCATACTATACAAATTATATCGGGCATCGATTGTCCCGTTATTTCGTTAAAGAATTCATCAGATTCGCCATTGCCGCGGCAGTGGATTTCCTCGAATATTTCTCTATATTTTCAGTTTTATTCCATTCTTCTCCCTTCCTGAACATGTCCCAGCATTTGTCCAGAAAATCGGATATGCCTTGGTAGTCGTTCCATTCGAAAGTCCTTCCGGCCTTCGTCTCGCCAAGAATTTTCGCCATGGCACCGTCCGTTTGTCCGATTCCCATGATTGGTTTCAGTGAAGCCAGATATTCGAAAAGTTTGCCAGGCAAGGTAGCCTTGTATTCGGGCTCCTTGCGAAGCGGCAGAATCAGCATGGCGGCATTTTTCTGCTCTCGCACAGCAGTGATATGATTTTGATATCCGAGGTCTACAAGATGTTCTCCAAGGCCGGCCGCTTTAATGGATTCGATTATCTGGGCGTCCGTTTTTCCGCAAAGTCTGATTCTGAGCGCCTCCGCGAAGTCTTTGTCCATGATGGCTTTGTTCGCGAGGGCCTTCCAGAGCGTCTCCGGATTGCCATCTTCGGCGAACAGACCGGTATGCGTGACATTGAAATACCCGTCCTGCTCAACCACTTGGGCGAAATCTTCGGGGTCATAGCCATTGGTGATGAGTTCTACCGGCGTGGAAGTCATCTCCTGGAATTCCTTTTGCACAAGGGGAGACACGGCAACCACGGCTGAAGCCTCGTCCAGCACCGATTTTTCGAGCAATTTATGTTTCATCTCGGACCTATGCGAAAGATGCAGATGCTTGAAATAAAACATCTTTGTCCATGGGTCACGGAAGTCGGCTATCCATGGAATACCTGTGTCCTCGGCCACTTTTCTGGCAATCAGATGCATGGAATGAGGAGGGCCTGTGCTCACGATTACGTCCACCGGATTTTCCTTGAGATATTTCTTCAAGAATTTCACGGACGGAGCCACCCAAGTCACCCTCGGATCGGGGATGAAGCAGTTGCCCCTAACCGACACCATGAATCTTTTCTTGAAAGAATCTTGCTTTTGGCTAATTGGATTTACGGTGCCGGAAGATCCNGATTTTCCGAGAAGTTTGCGGTATATGCTATAATATTCCCTTATGGGCCTTTTGATGACCGTGGTGGTNTCGGGAATGTCCCCTTCGAGGCTCTTGTCGATAGATGAGAATTCCGGATTTTCGGGCGTGTAGACTACTGTACACCAATTTTCCGCGGGCAAATATTTAGAAAATTTCACCCATCGNTGAACACCGGAACCACCTGACGGCGGCCAATAATATGTTATGACTAAAGCCTTTTTCAAACCATTATTTCTTNATTNGGCCGGAATTTCTATCCGCCTGCAAAGATTTCCAACTCACAAATGTAAGAAAAAACGATGGAATTTTTTTAAATTTGCGGATACTCATGGCAGGAAAGACAAAAATAATGGAAGACACGCCCATGTTGAGGCAATTCTTCGAGGTGAAATCAAAATATCCCGAAGCGGTATTGCTGTATAGAGTGGGCGATTTTTATGAGACATATTCCGATGACGCCCTTCTGGCGAGNAAGGTGCTGGGGCTTGTGCTGACGAAGCGTTCCAATGGCGACAAAGATGCTGTGGCTATGGCNGGTTTTCCGCACCATGCGNTNGATGTCTATCTGCCGAAACTTGTCAGGGCTGGCTATAANGTGGCTGTNTGTGANCAGTTGGAAGATCCGAAGTTTGCCAAAAAGCTGGTTAAAAGAGGTGTGACCGAGTTGGTTACTCCTGGCGTGGCTTTCAATGATACCATGCTGGATCAGAAGGAAAATAACTTCATCGCAGGTCTGGCTTTCGAGAAACATAATTGCGGTGCCGCCTTTCTGGATGTGTCCACGGGCACTTTCCAGATTGCCCAAGGTTCCGTTGAATATATTTCCACTCTTCTTGCCAATCTTCATCCTCGAGAGCTTCTTGTGCAAAGGGGTTATGAGAAGATTGCAAGGGCTGATTTTGGGGATGATGCCTATATTTCGTCTGTGGATGAATGGGCCTTCGTTTATGATTCCGCCGTTGAAAGGCTATGCCGCCAACTTGGCGTTGAATCCTTGAAAGGCTATGCCGTAGATGCTTATCCCTTAGGACTTTGCGCTGCCGGTGCGCTGATGGTTTATCTTGATCAGACTCATCATGACGGGCTCAAAAATATATGTTCGATTTCTCGAATTGATGAAGGTCGTTTCGTCTGGATGGATCGATTCACCGTGCGCAATTTGGAGATTTTTGGCGGAGCTTCTCCCGAAGGCGTTTCGCTCGTCTCCGTTGTGGATAGATGCTCTTCGCCGATGGGTGCCCGTTTGCTGCGTTCGTGGCTGGCTATGCCGGTGATGGATTTGGACGAGTTGAATTTCCGCTATGATGTGGTCGAGTATTTTGTCAATAATGCTTCCGATCTCGATTCCGTTCAGTCCGAAATAGGTAAAATAGGCGATTTGGAGCGTATTATGGGTCGTGCCGCGACCGGTAAAATTGCTCCGAGAGAGGTGCTGCAGCTTGGTCGCGCCCTCGCTTGCACTGCTCCCTTGAAAAAGCTTTGCTCCTCCTCTGGGAATGGTCCTCTGCAGTCTTTGGGCGACCAAATTAAAGGCGCAGATGATTTGCTGCAAGATATTTCTCGCACCATAAGTCCCGATTGCGCTCAAGCTATCGGCAAAGGTCCCGTTATCGCTGCCGGCGTTAATGCGGAGTTGGATGAGATGAGGTCCATATCTTCTGGTGGCAAGGATTATTTGCTTCTTATGCAGCAGCGTGAGAGCGAATCTTCCGGCATTCCATCGCTTAAAATTGGCTATAACAATGTTTTCGGCTACTATATTGAGGTTCGAAATGCTTATAAGGACAAGGTTCCGGCTGAGTGGACTCGCAAGCAGACTCTTGTCAATGCCGAGCGCTATATAACCCAAGAGTTGAAGGATTATGAGGAGAAAATTCTGGGCGCCGAGGAGAAAATTTATGAGCTCGAATCATCCATATATAAAGATCTGGTGCTGAAAATTCAAAATCATATTCCTTCATTGCAGGCCGATGCCAAGGTTCTTTCGAAGTTGGATGTTCTTTCCGGTTTTGCCGCCTTGGCTGTTTCCAATGGCTATAATCGTCCGGTGGTGAATGATGGTTCCGAACTCAATATTATTGAGGGTCGTCATCCCGTTATCGAGACTTTGATGAAGCCAGGGGAGGAGTATGTGCCGAATGATATTCATCTGGATTCCAAGGGTTGCAGGATTATGATTTTGACCGGTCCGAATATGTCCGGTAAGTCGGCTTTGCTCCGCCAAACCGCCCTAATAGTTTTGCTGGCTCAGATTGGTTCATTTGTGCCCGCTAAGAGCGCTGAAATAGGGGTTTTCGATAAGATTTTCACTCGTGTCGGTGCTTCGGATAATATTTCCAGGGGCGAGTCTACCTTCATGGTCGAGATGCTGGAGACTTCGATGATTTTGCACAATCTTTCCGAGAGATCTCTGGTGCTTTTGGATGAAATCGGTAGGGGTACTTCGACCTATGATGGTATGTCCATAGCTAGGGCGATTGTGGAATATATCCATGAATATGGTCATGGCGCCAAGACTCTTTTCGCGACTCATTATCATGAGCTGAATGACTTGGAGAACATTTATGCCGGTGTCAAGAACTTCCATATCGCTGTGAAGGAGAAGGGGCGCAATGTGATTTTCCTCCGCAAACTTGAGGAGGGTGGCACTTCCAATAGCTTCGGTATTCATGTGGCTAGGATGGCCGGCATGCCGAAGGAGGTGCTGGATTCTGCTGAGAAGACTTTGGCCGCTTTGGAAAAGGCTGAAGGTGTGGGTACTGCCAAGAAGGATGATTTTGGTGTGGTGAAGAAGGCGTACAATATTCCTGAGGGTACTGTTGAGACCGATGGTTCCCTCCAGCTGACTCTTTTCCAGCTTGATGATCCCACTCTTTCCTCCCTCCGCGACACCCTCAAGTCCGCCGACCTCAACAACATGACCCCTCTCCAGGCCTTCGACCTCCTCCGTGACATGAAAAAAGAGTTGGGGCTGTAAAGTTTTCCGTGATTCCATTCCGGCTCGTGCCGCCTTGATCCCAGTCCTGCCCGACCTGATCGGGCATCTCATGTCGCTATTGAAAAATATGAAATTGATTGTAAGACTTACCCCTCGTGTACGCTCTGTATGGCACATTGGTTTACTTACGGGGGGTACAATCAATTTTAACTTTTTGGAGAATTATCGAAAACTCTGGAAAAAGTCGGAAGGATTGGCGAGAAAAAGGCTACTAGATCAATCTATCCTTAATGGTACAGAATTGAATATAAAAGGGGAAAATTCAAAGCCATATACATACACGACTTTTTTAGCCTCTGTTGCTGAATTGTATATGGAATATTGAAATTTGCCTAATTCATAAAACAAATCTTCTTCGTAATGACCTTGAATAAGGTTCTCTCTTATTGTCAAATAATATAAACTATAAGATAACCTTCGTATCCATTCCGCACAAGTATAGAGTACCTTGATCCAAACTTCATATGGCAAGGTATTATTATCAATATTTAGGGTAAGTATCTTTTCATAATCTTTCCGTGCTGATGGTAAGACGTATACTTTATTAATGCTTGTCTTAATGCTTTCCATTATATTGCTATAAAAATTTGTCCCAAAATCTCCGCTCCAATGATTGCGGAATATGCCTCAATTTCTTCTACAGAGGTCATATAATCTAAGGGATTATCAAAAAGATTTGGATCTTTCTCTAATTTTTTAAAATATTCGTGACGTTCATCCCACGTCATTTTGGCTATTTCTTCTGGCCTCATATCAATGCTATTTTACTTGTAATATCCAAGACACCTAGGTTTTGCAACCA
>Ga0065709_1005937_pt1 | contig 35038 bp, 25 predicted proteins | sample Hoacrofraction14_2_FD_59096 | JGI IMG/M metagenome (GOLD analysis project Ga0065709, IMG submission 59096) | Hoatzin crop microbial communities from Cojedes, Venezuela, sample from fiber fraction 14 v1 | ecosystem: Host-associated > Birds > Digestive system > Esophagus > Crop | place: Venezuela...
CGGGTAAAGGCGGTCATTCATCACGGAGGAAATTCTACGAACGGTCTTGGGCTGCGAGCCGGAAAGCCTACGTTTGTCATTGCGCTGGCGCTGGACCAGTTCTACTATGGCCGAACCGTGCATGAGCTGGGCCTGGGGCCGAAACCGATTTANATCTGCAAAAAAGATGTGTACGGAAGAAGAACTGGAAGCGGGAATTTTAGAACTGGATAGGGGCATCTATGCAGAGGCTGCGCAGCGGGCAGGCCNGCAGCTGACTATGGAAAACGGATGTCTTGTGGCGGCTGAGATCCTGGAGAACAGATTTGGAGAAAAATGATGAAAGGCGTAACTTTATTTGCAGAGGATGGACAAAATGAATTTATATAGAAAACGCTGTAAGGATGATCAAGGCGACAATTCTGCAAAGCCAGTATGATGTTGCAAAATCCGTGAATGAGAAACAGCTTACGTTGTATTACAACACAGGCAAGTATATATCCTGCAATTCACGGAAAGGATTCTGGGGCAAGGGAGCCATTGCTCAGATTAGTGAATAACCGGAAAAGGAATTGCCTGATATTGATTCTTTAAAGAAACTGCTTGAGAGTGATGAGCAGTGAAAATTTGATTATGTGTTAACCAAGCCGAATGACAAGCTGTATATTCAGGTGGCGGAAAGCATGCAGTCGCCTGANACCCGTGAACGGGAATTGAGGCCGCTTCGCATGATTCATGATAACTATGAGAAAATAATGTGATCGATGGACAGGAACGATATCCAATCCTATGACGGTATCAAATCCCTGTATCTGATTGAATGGCTGCTTTTGTAAAACAGCGACTGAGCATACTGAAAGATCCGGACGGAAGGAAAGCAGGCGGTATGCCCGGAGCGCGGAGAAAAGTGCCGGGCAAAGAAAGTGACGATAAAACAGACAGACCCTGTCCGCGAAACTGCAGGCGGGTTTTTGCATGCCTGAAAATGAGTGGCAACGTGAAATCGGGCAAAGTGTAGAAGAGGATGTATTTATACGGACGATGGATCAGCGGATTAAAATTCAGTAAAATCCAAAGTGTGACTTTAGATTTGCATAAATGGAGGGCGTTCCGGGCCGGAAAGGTTGCGTGAATCGTCTGATGATTGTAGAATATCTTACACAAGACGGAACTTCGGAGGTGGGAAGATGAAACGTTTGGTTATGTGCCTGCTCATTGTTCTTTGTCTGACATTTGTTTTTGGCGCCCCGGGCGAGGAAAATACGGGCGTATTGGAAGAAAGCACGGATACAATATCGGAAGCCGCGTCGGAAACGGACAACCGCAGCGTGACGGCTTATTTCGCGTCCCGGACATTTGATCAGATGCAAATCGATTCCTCCCTGATCCTGGCCAGTCCTTTTGAAGACTGCATCGCGATTTCCATCCGGCTTTCTTACCCGATCGGATTTCCCAATACGGATATCGCCTGCTTCAGGGCGTACCTGAATGACACTTCTTATGACCTGGAATACAATGAAGATATCCCCATGCCATGGACGGCTCCAAGTGTTTTTTGCGGAATGATCCCGTTCGGCGATCATCCGGAAGAACTGCGGATTGTCCCGGTCGCCATGGGGCAGGAATGGGAAGGGGAAAATGAAGTAACGGTTATGGAAGAGATGTCGGATTGTGAAATTACTTTTTCGGATTACCAAAAGATGGAGTGAGCGGGTCGAAAGGCCGGTTCACGTATCAGATGTTAATCAATGGTTGCGTGAATTTCAGGTGTGAATGTGTCCGTGTTTGCAATCTGCGTTTCACCGGTTGAATGAAGTGCCGGAAACGGGAATTCCGAGTGTCAGAAGTACTTCTAATAGTTCTGGAAGTGAGTTAGAAGTTGACTTAGAAGTGAGTTAGAAGTTAAATAGAAGTAACTTCTATCAGGGAAGCGGGATGACCGTGAGAAATACCGCCGGAAAATGAAACGGGCACGCAAAAAAGAACTGAAAACTCCACCGGCGGTGGAAATTCACCGACTCAACCATTGGTTTGTATACTTTTCCGGCGAAAAGAGATACGCTTGAGATCGAAAGGAGGTGCCCGATATGGATCAGGAAAAGATCGGGAAATTTATCGCATCCTGCAGAAAAGAACAGGGCATGACGCAGGCGGCGTTGGCGGAGAAAATCGGGATCAGCGACCGGGCCGTGTCGAAATGGGAAACGGGAAAGTCCATGCCGGATTCATCCATCATGCTGGAATTGTGCAAATATCTGCAAATCAATGTGAATGAACTCCTGTCGGGCGAGCGGATCAGCATGGAGAATTATGACCGGAAGGCCGAGGAAAATTTGCTGGAAATGAAGCAGCACGAGGAAGAAAGCAATCAAAAACTGCTCCGGATGGAAGTCGTGATCGGCCTGTTCGGCACGGTGGCCTATATCATATTCGTGCTGGCCGCCATATTCTGCGCGCAGGATTGGCTCTGGCGGACGATCTTCATTTTCTCCGCACTGATTTTCTTCGCCATCGGTCTGTGCTGCGCCATGAAGATTGAGCGCGAGGTCGGATATTACAAGTGCGGCAACTGCGGCTATGTGTACGTTCCGAACCGGAAACAGCACTGGACGGCCCGGCACCGCAACCGTGACCGGTATATGGTCTGCCCGGAATGCGGTCAAAAGTGCTGGGCGAAGAAAGTGACGACAAAATAGAAAGCGACATCAAAGTTAAATCAGGCATGCAGGCCCCGTCCGCAAAAAACGCGGGCGGGGTTCTGCCTGTGATAAAAATTCCGGAATAAAAAGCCTGCGCAGCGCGGAGGATTTTTGGCGGCGGGACCGGAAAAGTTGCGTGAACCGCCGGATGATTGTAGAATGGGATGGAAGCATTGTTTGCGATGAAAGGGAGGCGGCATGGAACTTTCTTACAGAAAAGCGCAATTCGGCGAATTGGCAAAAGCCCGGAATTTCTATGACCTTGTCGCGGAGGGAAACGACCCCGCGTTTAACAGCGCGTGGCGCGCGGGGCAGTATCCGCCGACCGCGTTTCTGGAGTCAGCCATCCAGTCCGGAACCCTTTATTTCGCGGAGGAGGACGGGCAGATCGCCGGCGGCGTGGTGCTGAACCGGGAAGCCGCGGAAGGGTATGACCGGGTGAACTGGGCGTTTCGCCCCGAAGGGGATCAGATCATGTATATTCATTTGCTGGCGGTGGATCCCCGGATGAGAGGCCGGGGTCTCGCCGGGAAAATACTGGACTTTTCACTTGAAATCGCGAAAGCGGCCGGATGCGCCGCCATTCGGCTGGATGTGCTGCGCGAAAATGAGCCGGCGGTGAGGTTATACGAGCATCACGGCTTCCGGCGCGCGGGGGAAATGGAACTGTATTATGAAGGCGTCGGCACGCGCGCCTTTATCATGATGGAACGGAACGTCCGCGAAGACTGAAATGCGGGAACCATACGAAAAGAGATAAAGTGCAGAGCAGGACGGAATGAGAAAGCAGATGGAAAAGATCGGTTTGGTTTTGGAAGGCGGCGCCATGCGCGGCATGTTTACCGCCGGCGTGCTGGATGTGATGATGGAAAACGGGATCACCTTTGACGGGGCGGCCGGCGTGTCCGCCGGAGCGGCGTTCGGGTGCAACATCAAATCCCGCCAGATTGGCAGAGCCATCCGGTACAACAAGAAGTATTGCAGGAACAAGGAATATGTGAGCATTCGGTCGTGGATCCGGACCGGGGATTTATACGGGGCGGATTTCGGATATCGGAAACTGCCGTTGGAGCTGGACCCCTTTGACGAAAAAACATTCCGGGAAAATCCCATGGATTTTTATGCCGTCGCGACGGACATGGATACCGGGGAGGCGGTTTATCACAATTGCCTGACGGGAGACGCAAAAGACCTTGAGTGGATCCGGGCCTCCGCGTCCATGCCGGTCGTATCCCGGCCCGTGGAAATCGACGGCCGGAGGCTCTCGGACGGCGGAACGGCGGATTCCATTCCGCTCCGGTTCATGGAAAACCGGGGGTACGGCAAAAATGTAGTGGTTCTGACCCAGCCGTCGGAGTACCGAAAAGAGCCGATGAAGCATTTCGGCATCATGAAGTTCGCATTGAGAAAATACCCGAAGCTCGTCAACGCCTTAAAAATAAGACCGGAGATGTACAACGCGGAAGTCGCCTATGTCCACGAAAGAGAAGATGCCGGAGCTGTTTTCGTCATTCAGCCCCCGGAGAAATTGAACATCGGGGCCGTATGCCGCGACCCGGACGAATTGGAGCGGGTTTATCAGATTGGCAGGGCCGTCATGGAAAGCAAAATGCGCGAATTGCAAGAGTTTATGATGATCGAAAAATGAGACGGGCAAACTGCGGGAATCAGATTTGGCGCCATTCAAGCTGATCATCAACATCGGAACCGGCGATCTGACCTATCCGAGCAAATCCATTGACAATGTGATGGAAAATGACCGGACGATTTTGCTACTTGACCCCATCAGAAACTGGAAATAGGGTCAACTGGGGTCAAAATTCTCCACTGGGGTCACTCCAGAATATTATCGTTTGATGCCTTTTCCATTTTCCCCATAACTACTTGACACAATCCGTGGGATGAAAAGAGTTGCGTGAATCGTTTTATGATTGTAAAATGATTTTCGATCAAACTGACCAATGTCTTTATTGAATGGAGGATGAAAATGAAAATGATCGCGCGGCTCGTGGCCCTGATCATCGTCATCATGATTTTGCCCTCGTCCGTATCACTTGCCGATTCGACGCAACGAGGAATGGCACTCGATACAGATTATCAAATGGACAAGTTGACCGTTAAAAAAATCCAGTCTGTCTTCAAGAACACGGAATATAAAAGCATGAAGTTTTTTCAGCCGCATTTCAGTGAAAATGACTTCAAAACATTTTCCGATTCTCTCAATGTTTATCCCGTGGTCGGTGTTCAGGGTGAAAAAATCACCTTGTTTATCATGGAAAATCAAGGGGGAAAATGGGGCATTCGAACGGCCAGCACCACCGCTCTCAATAAAGATCATTTGTCTCTTTTTGATTTTACCATCGAGGAAGATGAAACTTCCGATAGCCGTAATGTCTACTTCAGCTTTACGGATGACCGCAGAGAAGATGATGCCCTGACAACATTAACGCTCGAACTGCGGAATGAAGGAATTTCTTATTTCTCAAGTTTGGATGCACCTTTCGCCGGTGAATACACTTATGTCAACTTGTATTTTGATGATGACTATCCTGAAGTTAGCGTTATGCTTGACTTCCCGGGTTATACGGATGCGCGGTATTCTTTTGACGTGTACCCGCTTCGGACAATTTCCGTGGATGCGGAACAATTTGATTTCTCTAACTGTCCGATATCAGCATATGATCTCCTTGAACCCGCAATAGTCACCTCAGCGAAAAACAAGGTTGACCTTTATTATTTCCCTGATGATACTATGTTGCCCGTCTTTTCCATTGGGGCAGATGAAGAAATCCAAGCTTTTCCGGGCAAGTCGAATGCAGACTGGATTCTAATTTATTATAGAAACGGATTTTTCTATGCGCACGATGAAGATATCGAATTCGCTCTGCATAACGAATAAATAGGCAATCACTTTTCGTCGCTTGTAAGGATGGTGTTCAGCTTTTGAAGCGCCCGACCTTGAATCCGGTAGATCGACCGGACGCGGTAGTATCAGCGCGGTCTGTGTTTTGTTTTTGGAATGCAGGGCCTTCATGATCTGTTTGTCAATGGCGCCCCGGGCGATGATGTGGTGGATAACCGCGGTATCAGACTGCGGGCCCTGCCGCCAGAGTCTGGCGTTGGCGGCGGAAACCGGCGCAGCTTATCTGGACTTGAACGATCCGCTGACCGATGAAAACGGATGCCTGAAGGTTGAATATTGTCTGGATGGCATTCACATTAACGAGGACGGCTATCGGGCGATTTTCCCGCTGCTCATGGAGCAGATCGGGGAACCGATTACCTGAATAAGACGATCGCGAGAGCATGAACAAGGAAGAAATAAGGAACTAACAAGCCAGCCACGTCCGCCAAAGTGCGGACGGGGTTTTGCGTGCAGAAAAAAGGTTCTTTTCAAATTTTGGTTATAAATAACCTTGACAAAGAGAACATTGCCGCATATAATGCGATTGTGGTTATTAAAAACCAAAAAAGGAGAACGGCGAGCATGAAGAAGGAAGAGACGGGGGAGAACACCATGAAGAAGGGAAAAAGCGGGGAGAAGACCGTGAAGAGAGAAGAAGCCGGGGTGAAGACCATCAGGAAGGAAGAATCCGGGGAGAATACAAGAGAAAGAGGCGGGAGAAACCCGACGAGCGGATACTATGCGACGCCGGAGTGCGTGACCGAATTGGTGCTGCAGGCGGTGGACATGGATAAGGTGCATACGGTCTGCGATCTTGGCTGCGGCGAGGGAAGTTTCTTGCGCGCGGCGCTCCGGAAAAACGAACAGGCGGAAGGTATCGGCGTGGAACTGTCGGAGGAACTTGCGGAGAAAGCGGGCAAGACTTCGGAAGAATTCGGCGGAAGAATGCGGATTTTGCATGAAAACGCGTTCCGGCTGCTTGGTCAGAACCGGGAAAATAAGCCAGGTCAGAACCGGAGAAATGATTCGGACCGGAAATATGATTTTGTTTTTTTCGATTTTCCCTTTGGCATTCGCGCTAAAACAGTGGCAGAGGACGCACACTCTTTGACGGAAAAAATCACGGAACTTGGAAAAACGTCTTCGGCGGATTGGGTTTATATGGCGCTGGCCATGGAGATGACCCAAGATAACGGGAAGGCGGTATGTCTGACCTCTCCGGGCTGTCTCTGGGACAGCACAAGCGAAAACATTCGGAAGTACTTTGTAGAAAACGGCCTGATCGAGGCGGTGATTCTGCTTCCGGCCGGTCTGATCCGGAACAGTTCCATCTCCACCGCGCTGGTGATCCTGAGCCGCGGAAATCAAAAGATTCGCATGCTTGACGCGAAATGGCTTTTCAAGTCCGAGAGAAGACACAGGACGATGAGTGAGGAGGACGTTCAGGAAGTGATCCGCGGTCTGAAAAAGGATTGTGAGATCGCGTGTAACCGGAGCCCGGAAGAAGTGCGGCGGAACGGGTATTGCCTTTTACCGGACAAATACAGGCTGAAGACAAGCCAGATTGAAAACAGCGTTCCGCTGGGCGAATTGGTGAAGGACATCCGGCGCGGGATGCCGCTGGGCGCAAGAGACTTGGACGACTTGGTGACCGAAGAGGAAACCGGGTATCGGTATCTCTCGGTCGCCTCCATTCAGAACGGAATCATTCACATGGAGGATCTGCCCCGCATCCGACCGATGGAGAAAATGAAAAAGTTTCTTCTGAAGGAGGACGATGTCGTACTTTCCCGGTATGATTCCCCCTTCAAGATCGCCGTGGCCGGAAAGTCGGACGATCAGATTGTGGTCAGCGGAAATCTCTTCATGCTGACCCCGAACGAAAAAAAGATTCACCCGCATTATCTGGCAGCCTGGCTGGATAGCAAGGACGGCAACGAAGCCCTTTCCGCCGCCTCCCGCGGCGTCACCCTTCCGAGCCTGAGCGTATCCGAACTGAGACAGCTTGAAGTCCCCCTTCCGGACAAAGTCACTCAGAGCGAGACCGCCGAGGAACGCATGAGACTTTTGAACGCTCTGGACACCCTGACCAGCGCAGTCGAACACACGATTCGGCAGCTAAAGGAACTGGTATGAAATTTCCAAGCGCAGGCACAGGAAAAACGTGTAAAAGACGGGGATGTATGGTATAATAATCAATTGAGGACAGAAAAACGTGAGGGGACACACGTGCTGTAACGGTCGACCCGGGTGAAATATATTCATTTTCATGATGATTGACTGCGAATGGCGTGAAATGAGGGAAATTTCATCCATGGGAATGCAATGAAGATTATTACTAAAGATTTTAAAGATCAGGAGGATTTTAGGTTATGGCAGAAAAGAATAATGCGAACATCGGTTTTGAGAAACAGATTTGGGACGCGGCTTGTGTACTTTGGGGACATATTCCCGCCGCGGAATATCGGAAAGTGATCGTGGGTTTGATTTTCCTTCGCTATATTTCCAGCGCTTTCGAGAAACGTTATCAGGAATTGGTAGAAGAGGGCGAAGGATTTGAAAATGACCGGGATGAGTATTTGGCCGAGAACATTTTCTTTGTGCCGGAAAAGGCCCGCTGGTCTTATATTGCGAACGCGGCGCATACACCTGAAATCGGCACAGTGATTGATTCGGCCATGCAGGCGATTGAAACGGAAAATTCCAGCTTGAAGGGCGTGCTTCCGAAGAACTATGCCAGTCCGGATTTGGACAAGCGGGTATTGGGGAACGTGGTGGACCTTTTCACCAATGAAATGGATATGTCCGGGATGGAGAGCAACAAGGATTTGCTGGGCCGGACGTATGAATACTGCATCCGGCAGTTTGCCGCGTATGAAGGAACAAAGGGCGGTGAATTCTATACGCCGTCCAGTGTTGTTAAAACCTTGGTTTCAATTCTGAAACCCTTTAACAACTGCCGTGTGTATGACCCCTGTTGTGGTTCGGGCGGTATGTTTGTTCAAAGCGCAAAGTTTATCCAGGCGCACAGCGGAAACCGTGGCAATATTTCTGTTTATGGTCAGGAGTCCAACTCGGACACTTGGAAGATGGCGAAAATGAACATGGCCATTCGCGGGATTGAAGCCGATCTGGGACCGTATCAGGGAGACACCTTTACCAATGATTTGCATCCGCAGTTGAAGGCAGATTTTATCTTAGCCAATCCGCCGTTTAACTATTCTCCGTGGGGACATGATGAACTGATTGATGATGTGCGGTGGAAGTACGGTGTGCCTCCGGCCGGGAATGCAAACTATGCATGGATTCAGCATATGATTCATCATTTGGCGCCCAATGGAAAGATCGGGTTGGTGCTGGCGAATGGCGCTTTGTCCACACAAACCGGCGGAGAAGGTGAAATCCGTAAGAAAATCATCGAAGATGATCTGATCGAGGGCATTGTGGCTCTGCCGACACAGTTGTTTTACAGCGTGACCATTCCGGTGACGTTGTGGTTCATTACCAAGAACAAAAAGCAGAAGGGCAAGACTTTGTTCATTGATGCCCGGAAGATGGGCGAGATGGTGGACCGCAAGCATCGCGATTTCTCAGATGAAGATATCAACAAACTGGCAGATACTTTTACAGCCTTCCAAGAGGGCAAATTGGAAGATGTAAAGGGCTTCTGTGCAGTAGCAACCACGGAAGACATTGCGAAACAGGATTACATTTTGACCCCCGGTCGTTATGTGGGAATTGAAGAACAGCAGGAAGACGATGAACCGTTCGAAGAGAAAATGACTCGCTTGACTGCGGAGCTTTCGGAAATGTTTGACCGCTCTCATGAGTTGGAAGATGAAATTCGGAGAAAGTTGGGGGCGTTGGGATATGATTTGTAAACTTGGAGAAATTTGCTCTTATGCAAAAGAGAAGGTTAATATTTCAGAAATTAATTTAACAAGCTATATTTCAACTGAAAATATGCTTCCGGATAAAAACGGTATTACGTTAGCAACAACACTTCCTAAAACTGCGCAAACGCAAGCCTTTCGGACTGGAGATGTTTTAGTATCAAATATTCGTCCTTACTTTAAGAAAATATGGTTTGCAAAGCAGAATGGCGGGTGCTCTAATGATGTTCTTGTTTTTCGCGCAGGAAATGATGTTCTGCCGGAGTATCTTTATTATGTTTTATCTGATGATAAGTTTTTTGAATATGCAATGTCTACTTCAAAGGGCACAAAAATGCCGCGAGGAGATAAAGTTGCTTTGATGGATTATGACGTTATTAAACCGGATTTGTCTTGGCAAAGAAAGATTACAGGTATTTTGGGGGCGATAGATGAAAAAATAGACTTAAATAAAAAGATAAACAAGAATTTAGAGGAACAATTGCAGGCGATATATCTTGATCGCTTTGATCCAATCACTCATATGGCAACAGGTGTGTTATCCGATATCTGTAAATTTTCCAAGGATAAAATTGAAGTTGCTGAGCTTTCTGCACACTCATATTTTTCTACAGAAAATATGCAGTCGAACAAAGCAGGTGCACTTCCAGCGTCAAGTCTACCGTCTATACGTCAGACTACACATTGCCACAAAGGAGATGTTCTCATCTCCAACATCCGCCCATATTTTAAGAAAATACTTTTGGCGGCCAGTGACGGCGGTTGTTCTACAGATGTTCTTTGCTTCGTTCCCAACGATCAATCGTTGTCGCCGTTTTTGTTTGAGACTCTTTACGCAGACAGATTCTTTGAATATATGGTTGCTGGTTCAAAAGGAACAAAGATGCCTCGTGGTGATAAGCAGCAAATTATGAATTATCCAATAGTTGTTCCATCCAAGGAGGCGCTTCGTGAATATTACACGATTGCCGAACCAATGTTAAATCAGATACAATCTAGAAGGAATGAAAACACCTGTTTGTCTGCGCTAAGAGATGCTCTACTTCCCAGACTAATGTCCGGCGAAATTGATGTCACCTCCCTTGACATTTAAGCTGTTAAATTCTTGTTTACCGAACAATTGGGTTAAAGCTCTTGTGAGTGGCAAGAGTAAAAAATGAGATTACCACTCCATGGACATTCTCACCTAAAGGAGGATACCCATGAAATATCAACTGATTACTGAAGTGGTACAAGGGATGCTGGGAAGCATCACCAACGCTCAAATGGAACGATTGAAGAAAGTGTTGGAACATGCTCTTTTTAATCGAACGGTTTCTATGACGGAGGGAGATGAGAGTGCGCAGACGAATGTTCAATTGTTGGAACGATTTATTGCTGCTAAACGTGTTGAGGGTTGTTCTGAAAAATCTTTAGCATATTATCAGGCAACGATAGAAACGATGATGCAAAAAACGCAGAAAGGTGTTCGGAGCATTGAAACAGAGGATTTGAGGATTTATTTAACGAATTATCAGAGGGAGAAGAATGTGAGCAGAGTTACGGTGGATAATGTTCGCAGGATTCTTTCCAGTTTCTTCTCTTGGCTGGAAGATGAGGATTATATCATTAAAAGTCCCATTCGCAGGATTCACAAAGTAAAGACCGCAGCCATCGTCAAAGAGACTTACAGCGATGAATCTTTGGAAGTGATGCGTGATGCTTGTGATCAGCCCCGCGATTTGGCTTTGATTGATTTGTTGGCTTCTACTGGTATGCGAATCGGCGAATTGGTTTTACTGAATCGTTCTGATATCAACTTTGAGGAGCGAGAATGTTTGGTTTTCGGTAAGGGGAGCAAAGAACGGATGGTTTATTTTGATGCTCGAACGAAGATTCATTTGATCGACTACTTAAACCAGCGGAACGATGATAATCCGGCATTGTTCGTATCATTGCGTAGTCCATATCGGCGACTGACCATTGGTGGAATAGAATGTCGATTGCGAAAGATGGGACGACTGCTTGGAATTGATAAAGTACATCCGCACAAGTTCCGAAGAACGCTAGCCACAAGAGCAATTGATAAGGGAATGCCCATAGAGCAGTTGCAACAGTTGTTGGGTCACAGAAGAATTGACACAACATTGCAATATGCGATGGTTAAGCAGAGCAATGTTAAATTGGCTCATAGGAAGTATATAGGATGATTTTAGATAAAGGGGTAAATTATATGCAGCAATGGAAAGTAACTACGATTTCGAATGTTTGTGAGAAAATTTATAGCGGTGGAACACCCAGAAAGAATAATGTGGCATTTTACAATAATGGTGAAATACCGTGGTTGAACACGGGGGAAATTGTTTTTAATCGTATTTACTCTACAGAACACTTTATTACTGAAGAAGGATTAAATAATTCTTCTGCCAAATGGGTACCAATTAATTCTGTAATTGTAGCTATGTATGGAGCAACAGCGGGTCGTGTTGCTATTACCAAAGTTCCGCTCACGACAAATCAAGCATGTTGTAATTTGATTGTTGATGATAATATTGCGGACTACCGTTATGTTTATTATTACCTTTGTTCTCGGTATAGTTATTTATCATCTTTAGCGAATGGCGGCGCTCAGCAAAATTTAAACGCTGGGCAAATTAAGAATTTTAATATTCCATGTCCACCTATTGAAATTCAAAGAAAGATTGCAAATGTACTTTCAGCGATAGATGATTTGATTGATGTTAACAGTCAAATAAACAAGAATTTAGTTGCCTAAATGTTTGAAGAGATAACATCAATTTCGCCAGACATGATTTTGGGCAATAAAGTATCTCTTAAAGTTGCTAGTTGCTCATTCTCTAAGCCATTTAAAAAAATGGTATTAGATATTGTCTGACAGAAGATTTCAAATTTTTCAAGAATGGATTTGGGAGGTAATAGGATGGATTCTGTTTCTATAAATCTTTTTACATCAAGATTTTTAATTCCGGTTGTTCCGTTTTCATACGAGAAAAAAACATTCTTTTCGTACAGATACTGCCAGTAGTAATAAACAAACATACTATATCCCATTTGAGGTTTCAAAGCCTTGCAAAAATTTGTACAAACCATTCCCCTATTGTAACGATGTAAAAGAGACTGGGATATCGCTGCTATTCGACCGGTAGACTGAGTCGGACTTCCTCCGGAAATTTCAACTACGAGATCGCCTGCTACAAGCTGTTTTTGAATATAGTTTTTAGGAAGAATGTAGCGAGTAGGCATTTTCCCTTTATTTCCGACTTTTATTTCAGGTATATCAGTTCCGCGAATACAATATACCATCTCAGTGTTATTACCCGATGGAGCATCTTTCCCCCAATCACCAGCGATCATAGAGCCGATGATGTCATTAAATGTGCCGCGTTTCCAATTGATGTTTTCCGGATTATCAATGAACCAAGATTTAAAAACTGTATTCGCTTGCTCCTCTAAATTCTTGTTTACTAACCGACCGAAAAGGAGAATTACCATGTCCAGAACTTACAACGAATCCAGCTATGAAAACACAGTTGTCGAGTTGCTCGAAACGATGGGGTACCGTCATGTTTATGGCCCGGATATTGAAAGGGATGTGACGGATCCTCTTTATGAAGAAGAATTGCATGCGTCTTTAAAACGCATCAATCCCGCTATGCCGAAGAGCGCTCTTGATGATGCTGTTCACAAGCTTCAGAATTTTGAAAATGGTTCTCTGGAGCAGAAGAATGCTGTTTTCATGGATTACATTCAGAATGGAATTGAAGTGCGGTTTTTCGTTGAAGGCGAGGAACGGTCGGGCATAGTGTATCTTGTTGATTATAAAGATCCGGATAACAATTCCTTTATTGTGGCCAATCAATGGACGTTTATTGAACGTGATCAGAAGAGGCCGGATGTTTTGTTGTTTTTGAACGGTTTGCCTGTCGTGTTGATGGAACTTAAAAGTCCGTCACGCGAGGAAACGGATGCATCGGAAGCTTTTAACCAAATTAGAAATTATATAGATAAAATCCCTTCGATGTTCATTTACAATTGCATCTGCGTGATGAGTGACATGACCACGAACAAGGCGGGTACAATCACGTCCGGTGAAGACCGCTTTATGGAATGGAAAACGAAGGATGGGAGTTATGAAAACACACAGTACGCGGATTATGACACTTTTATTGAAGGAATGTTCCAGCGTGAACGCTTGCTGGACATTATTAAAAACTTTATTTGTTTCTCAGATGAAGGGTTAAATCAATATAAGATTTTGGCTGCGTATCATCAGTATTTTGCGGTTCGCAAGGCAATCGAATCTACCAAAATGGCTACGAAGACAGATGGTAAGGGCGGTGTTTTCTGGCATACTCAGGGCAGCGGAAAGAGCTTGTCCATGGTCTTTTACGCGCATCTATTGCAAAGCGCATTATCCAGTCCAACGATTGTTGTGATTACGGACCGGAACGATTTGGATAATCAGTTGTATGGGCAGTTTGTAAAGTGTAAGGATTTCTTGAGGCAGACTCCCGTTCAGGCACAAAGCCGGTCCAATTTGAAAAGTTTGTTGGACAAGACAAAAGTGAACGGCATCATTTTTACCACAATGCAGAAGTTCGAGGAATCTCCTGATGCCTTGAGCCAACGGCGAAATATTATCGTGATGGCAGATGAAGCGCATCGGAGCCAATATGGCTTATCAGAAAAAATCGATGAGAAGACGGGCAAAATTAAAATCGGTGCGGCCCGGATTATTCGTAATACTCTGCCGAATGCCACATTTATCGGATTTACCGGGACTCCGATTTCTGAAAAAGATCGGAATACGCAGGAAGTTTTCGGGAATTACATTGATATCTATGACATGACGCAGGCGGTTGAGGATGGGGCGACCCGACCAGTTTATTATGAGAGCCGTGTGATCAATCTGAAATTGGATGAAAAGACTCTCAAGATGATTGATCGGGAATATGAAGCCATGGCCAATAATGCTGATCCGGAAGTGATCGAGCGCAGCAAGCATGAACTCGCTAAGATGGAAGCCATTCTGGGTGATGACAGTACGATCAATTCGTTGGTGACAGACATTGTTGAACATTATGAGAAAAACCGTCAGTATCTGCTGACTGGCAAGGCGATGATTGTGGCGTATTCTCGTGAGATCGCGATAAAGATTTACAAAAAAATACTGGAACTGCGGCCGAATTGGACGGAGAAAGTCGCTTGCGTGATGACTGAAAGTAACAAGGATCCAGAAGAATGGCACGCGATTATTGGCAACAAGCATCATCGGGATGAATTGGCGAAAACCTTTAAGGATAATGACAGTCCGTTGAAGATTGCAATTGTGGTTGATATGTGGCTGACCGGTTTCGACGTGCCGTCTTTGGCGACGATGTATGTATATAAACCCATGCAGGGACATAATCTGATGCAGGCTATTGCTCGTGTGAATCGCGTTTATAAGGACAAGGAAGGCGGCCTGATTGTTGATTATATTGGGATTGCTACTGCGCTTAAGCAAGCGATGAATGATTATACCAAGCGCGACAAGGAGAATTATGGACAAATGGATATTGCGAAAGCCGCATATCCGAAGTTCGTGGAAAAATTAGAGGTTTGCCGTGATCTGTTCCATGGCTGTGATTATTCCAGCTTTATTAACGGCAGTGACTTCGAGCGGTCGAGGGCGATCAAAGAAGCAATTAACTTTATCCTTGGGGTGGATAAGCAGGATAAGCGCGACGCTTTTGGAAAAGAAGCTTTGGCTCTGAAACAGGCCTTGTCGCTCTGCTCTTCTTTGGTAGCGGAGAATGATCGTATCGAAGCGGCGTTCTTTGAAGCAGTGCGTGTCCTCTTGGTTCGTATTACGAATCAGGGTGGAGAAAAGAAGATTTCTCTTCCTGAAATGAATCGGCGGATCAATGAATTGCTGAAACAGAGTATCCACAGTGAAGGCGTTGTCAATTTGTTTTCCGACAAGCAGTCTGGTGTATCGTTGTTTGATCCGATCTTTCTTGACCAGATTTCCAAGATGAAAGAGAAAAATCTTGCTGTCGAACTTTTGAAACGCTTGATTGCGGATCAGGTGCATGTTTATAAAAAGACCAATGTGGTTAAGTCAAGGCAGTTCAGCGAAATGATTCAGGGTATTATGAACAGCTATTTGAATGGGCAATTGACAAATGAACAGGTGATCGATGAGCTGCTTCAATTGGCCCGTCAAATGAAGCAAAATCAGGAAGAAGGTAACGAACTGGGTCTGACAAATGAGGAATTGGCATTCTATGATGCGCTCACCAAACCGCAGGCGATCAAAGATGTTTATACCAATGATGAATTGGTGGCGATGACTCGTGAATTGACAGATACTCTGCGTAAGAATAAAACCGTGGACTGGCAGAAGAAAGAGTCGGCTCGTGCGAAAATGCGGACGATGATCAAACGCCTGCTTAAGAAATATAAATATCCGCCGGAAGGTCAGGAAGCCGCGATGCAGACGGTGATGGAACAGTGTGAATTGTGGACTGATATGAGTGAGCCGGAAGTTGAGTATCTGGCGAGCAATAACAATATTGTGCCGATGTTTGAGACGGACCCGGAAAACCCCAGCCCGAGGGCCGCGGAGGTGGACCGGGAGCCGTATCAGGAGTGAGTTGGATTATTCCGGATGAGAATTGGCATACTGGAATGGAGGGTGCGGGATGAGCGCGAAGAAAAAAGAAGACAACCGGATCAGTCTGATGATCAGTTTTTCGGACATGGGGGAGATGTTCGCCAGCAAGGGGACACCGGAGATTACGGCGCAGTCTTTGCTCGCGAAGGAACAGGCTGTTTTGGGGAAATTGCATTTGAGTAATGAATCGCAAAAGCTCAGCCCTGCGATTGAACTGGGAATTTTGTGCTCATCTTCGATGATCGAGCTGGATGGTGTTGAATTTAAACCTTTGAAGCCGGGCGTCGATGGAGAAATTAATTTCCCGGAAAATTTGCATGTCCGGATGAACGATTATTTGCAGTTGAAAGAGACATTACATGAGACGATTACTGTTTTGCTGTTTTTAGACGGCAAAAAGACGAAGACTTTTGAATTTCCGCTGACGATTTATCCGCCAAGGGAAGCGGATATTCCGGAGCTGGTTGCAGCTTTTAAAGCTCAGCGGTCAAATGATAAGCAGAAAGATAATCAAGCTGCCGTTTCTTTTTATCTGAAAGTGTATGAAGATCATTCGGTTGCTTTTGCCGGGGAAGGCGAACCGCATTTAATTTACGCATTGGCTTCCAACAAATTGGACACATTGTTTAAATCGTTTACTTTTTTAAATGAGGCGGCTGAGCCGGTCCCTGATGTAAAGATTCATGTGGATTTTGATTCGGAGATTATTCAGCCGGTGGATTTTGAATTGGGGGATATTCCGGCCGGAGAAAATGCGGAGGTGCCGCTTTCCAAATTCGGAAAAGTGAAAATCGCCGGGGAGAAACTGGCGGAATTGACGGAAATTGCGCATTGCAACATGAAGGCCACGTTGTTGATTGCGGGGCAGGAGATTGGGACGGATGAAAGAGAAGTGACGATTTTCCCGTATGATCAGTGGGACGGTAACTATCCGCTTCTTCCGGCGTATATGTCTCCGAATCATCCGGCGGTGATTAAGCTAATGCATGACGCGTCTGACTGGTTGAAAGACCATGGGATCAGTCCTTCGCTGGTGGGATATCAGGATACGGAACATCCGGAACGGGTTCTTTATCAGGCCGCGGCGATTTACGCGGCGATTCAAAAGGCGAATATTGCTTATTCTAATCCGCCGGCGAGTTTTACCAGCGCACAACGGATTCGGCTTTGTGACGCGGTACTGGAACAGCATTTCGGCACATGCATGGATATGACGTTGCTTTATGCGTCATGTTTGGAATCTATTGGATTGAATTCGTTGCTTATTTTGACGAAGGATCATATATTTGCGGGAGTCTGGCTTCAGGAAAAAGCTCATCTTTCGCAAATTGTGCTTCGGGATGCCAGTTATTTGGACAAGCAGATTCGGAATGGAAATTTGGCTGTGGTGGAATGCACGGCGATGTGTTCTCGAATTCAAGCAAATGATTTTGATAAAGCAAGAAAAGCCGCAGAGGAAAATGTTAATGAACTTGTGAAGGAACATGACCCTGGACACGGGGCGGTGGATGTTTGGCTGGTTCGTCATGCCGGGATTTTGCCGATGCCCATGCGCGTGAGAGGTGAAGATGGCGTATACAGGATTGAAGTGGATGAGCTTTCGAAAGAGAAACTGACTAAAGCGCCGGAGAAACCGGAAGAAGTGATTCAGTATGATAACACGGTGAAAGAGGAGCATATTTCCAAGTTCAAATACTGGGAAAAGAAATTGCTCGATTTGTCGAACCGGAACAGGATGTTGAATTTCCAGGACCGGGAATGCGTGCCGCTTTTCGCTTCGATGGCGAAATTGGAAGATGAGTTGGCGGATGGCAATGAATTTTCATTAATTAGTGAAGATTTATCAAACAAGTCAATGGAAGAGGCTGAGGAGATGATGAATGCTCCTTTGGCACCGCCGCCGGGATATTATGACCGGTTTGATGACAATATCAGTCGACATCAAATTTCGACTTCGATAGAGTCTAAAAGATTGAACACCGTTTTACGCCGGCTGTACCGCAACAACGCGGACGCCATGGCGGAGAGCGGGACGAGCACGCTGTATATTGCGCTGGGGCTGCTCAAATGGTATGACCTTGAGACGGACGGATCGGATGGAAGCGTTCCGATGTACGCGCCGCTGGTGCTGCTGCCGGTGGACATTGAGCGGAAATCGCCAGGGAGCTATGCGATGCGGCGCCGGTCGGAAATGCCGTCGTTTAACCTGACGCTGTGGGAAATGCTGAAGGAGCGGTTCGGGATCCATATCAACGGCGTGGATCCGTTGCCGCTGGATGAGCACGGGCTGGACGTAAGGAGAATATTTACCTATGTTCGCCATGCGGTGATGGAAAAGCCCGGGTGGACGGTGGTGGAGTCCGGATTCCTTGGGAATTTCTCGTTCAGTGATTTTATCATGTGGAACGATCTGAGATCGTCCGCGGATATTTTTCAGAAAAACAAAATTGTGGACAGCCTGGTACAGGGGCGGCTGACGTGGACGCCGGAGGTTCCGGAAGACATTGATCAGGACGACGCGTATATCGCGATTCCGGCGGACGGGTCGCAGCTGCGGGCGATCAAGATAGCGGCGTGCGGAAACAGCTTTGTGCTGCACGGACCGCCCGGAACCGGAAAATCGCAGACGATTACCGCGATGATTGCCAACGCGATGGCGCAGGGGAAAACGGTGCTGTTTGTCGCGGAAAAGAAGACCGCGCTGGATGTGGTGGACAAGCGGCTGACGAGCATCGGGCTGGACCCGTTCTGCATGGAACTGCATTCCGAGAAGACGGATGTGCGGCGGGTGCTGAGCCAGCTGGAAAAGCCGCTGCAGATCAGCCATCAAAAGAACCGGACGGAAGAGTATGAAAACAAGCTGAAGGAAACGCGGGAACTGCGCAGACAGCTGAACGCATACGGGGAAATTCTCAATCAAACTCAGCCTTGTGGTCTGTCCCTCCGGCAGCTGATTGACCGGTATGAGGATGACGGGGAGTCGTTTGCGATTCCGTGCAGCGAGGAAATCGCAAAGGAAATGACGGCGGAAAAACTGGAAGAAAATCAGAACAGCTTGAAAGCGTATTTCCGGGCCGCGGAGAAATTGAGCGCGGAGCAGATTGAAGCGCTGACGCCGATTCACATTAAGTCCTATGTGATGCACGGGAAGTTCGCGGTGCAGGAACATTTGCATAAGCGGGCGGAGGCGCTGAAACAATACCGGCTGGCGGCGGAGAAGATCATCGGGCATCTGGAAATGAGCATGCCGAAAACGCATGCGGAATGGGAACAGTTTGAAAGACTGGTTCAGAACATTCCGGACGCGCAGTACGCGGCGCCGGCTGAAGAAGAAGGCATTTTCAAACGGATTCGGGAACTGGCGGAGACGCTGAAGGAAAATCAGGCGAAGGAAGAAAAGCTCCTTGAAAACTGGAACGCTGAGTTCCTGAAGATGGACATGAAGGCGCTGGAGGGAGAACTGAAGGAAGCGAACGAGAAGTTCTCCATGTTCCGGAAAAAGGCGGTACGTCAGGTTGCCGAAAAGATTCAGAAGTACAGCAAAAAATCCGTGGATCCGGACACGCTTTCAGAGCAGTTCGCGGCGGCCGCTTCTTTGCAGGAAGGGAAGCGCAAGGCGGAAGAACTGAGGAGCAAGTTGCCGGAAATTGCGGGGAAGCTGGCGGAGAACCCCGGAAAGATCGACGAGGCGGAGAAGGCGGCCGCGGTCTTAAGGGAGGCATTTGAAAAAGCCCCGAAGCTGAAGGGCATTCTGCAGACAGAAGAAGAAAAGCTGAAAGAGGAGATTGCTGAATTTGAGGCTGCGGCGGAGGCTCTTTCCGCGTGCGAGAGCGATACCGCGAGTTGGTATGAGATAGACACGAAGCCCTTTGAGGATGACTGGATGGATGGGCAAATCCGTTTCTGCGAAAAGGCGCCGGGTCAGCTGGACTATCTGCAGGAGTGGAGCATTTATGACCGGTCTGCGCGGAAATGCCTGGATGCCGGGCTGGAAAAGGCCATGGAGGCTTACCGGAACGGGCGCGGCGGGGAGGAAGTGAACCGTGCGTATGAAAAGGGCGTATATGCGCAACTGATTTCCCTCGCGATGGCCGGGGCCGGGAAGCTGAAGGAATTCAACGGGATTTCTTTTGCGGAGAAGATTGAGCATTTCAAGCAGGCGGACTCGGAACTGACAGAGTTGACGCGGGAGGAAATCTATTCCAAACTGGCGCGGAATTTGCCGTCGATCACGGAATCGATTGAGGTCGGGCGTGAGCTGAATTTGCTGCGGAAGGCGATTACGGGCAGTCAGAAGATTTATATCCGGTCGCTGTTTGAGCAGATTCCGCACATTTTGCGGCGGCTGTGTCCGTGTATGCTGATGAGTCCGATGTCCGTGGCGCAGTATATTCCTGCGGACAGCGAACAGTTTGATCTGGTGATTTTCGATGAGGCGTCCCAGATTCCGACCTGCAGGGCGGTCGGGGCGCTGGCCCGGGCGAAGGATGCCGTGATTGTCGGTGATCCCAAGCAGATGCCGCCGACGAATTTCTTTGAAACGGGCGCTGAACAATTTATTTCTGCCGAAAAACTGCAAAATGAGGATTTGGACAGCGTGCTGGACGATTGCCTGGCGCTGGGAATGCCGAGCTGCTATTTGCAGTGGCATTACCGGAGCAAGCATGAGAGCCTGATTCGCTTCAGCAACGAAAATTTCTACGGAAACCGGATGTTCACGTTCCCGTCCGCCAATGACCGGGAGAGCAAGGTGCGGTTGGTTCATGTGAAGGGGACGTACGCGAAGAGCGTGAATCCGGCGGAAGCGAAGGCGATTGTGAAGGAAGTGATTCGCAGATACCGCAGCGCGGAGGAACGGGACAAGTCTATCGGAATTGTGACGTTCAACATCAAACAGAGGGATTATATTGAGTCGCTGTTGCAAAAGGAATTTGAGAATAATTCGAAATTCGACGCATGGGCGCACGGCGGCAAGGATCATGACCGGGACGAGCTGTTTGTTAAGAATCTGGAAAACGTGCAGGGTGACGAGCGGGATGTGATTCTGTTCTCGATCACCTATGGGCCGGACGAACACGGGAAGGTGAACCAGAACTTCGGCCCGATCAACCGGGATGGCGGAGATAAGCGGCTGAACGTGGCGTTCTCGCGGGCGAGATATGAAATGGTCGTGTTTTCCACGATGACGCCGGAACAGGTGCGCGCGGATGACGGGAACGCCGGGAAGACGGCACTGTACCGGTTCCTGAAAATGGCCAAAGAGGGAACGGAAGGAAGCCGACCCGCAGGGCAGCAGGCGGAGGACACGGATGGGATTGCGAAGGCGATTTGCGAGAAGCTGCGGCAGGCTGGGTATGAAACGCAGACGCATATCGGGCATTCGAGCTTCCAGGTGGATATCGGCGTGGTGAATCCGTATGATCCGGACGATTATTTGCTGGGGATTATGCTCGACGGCGACAGCTATCAGCTGACGAAGAACGCGCGGGACCGGGAGCTTTCTCAGCCGGCGCTTCTGAAACAGCTCGGATGGAATATCTACCGCATTTGGACGATGGATTGGTGGGATTCGAGCCGGCGGGAGATGGAAAAGTTGCTGAAGGTGCTGGAAGGTCTGAAGACGGAAGCGGAGAAGAATCAGAAGCCGGAAAAAGTGGAAATCGTGACGACGGAAGAGATTGAACTGGCACCCGGCGGGGAGGAAGAATACGAGCAGTATGTTCAGTATGATCCGGATCCGATCAAGCCGGAAGCGCCGAATGAGCCCGTGAAGGCGAAGCCGGTGAAGGATAAACCGTTGCCGGAGGAGAAGAAGCCGGAGGCGGAAGATGTATTGGAAAGAATCAAAGATGTACATTATTCGACGGTGCCGTATGAGACTTATACCTGTGAGCCGATGAACCTGAACGCCGGGGAGTTTATGGACGCCGCGAATAAGGAGCGGCTGACGGAGTGCATCCGCGGGATTGTGGAGACGGAAGGACCGATTTCGCATCCGGCGCTGATGAAGAATCTGTATCGGATTGCAGGCATCAGCCGGTCCGGGAATCAGTTGAATACGTATACGGAAAAGCTGATTGCGCAGCTGCGGTTTAAGTCCACAAGGCAGGCTGGGGTCAAGTATTACTGGCCGTCCGGCGTGATTCCGGAGGCATACTCTGTGTTCAGAACAAAGGAAACGCGGGAGCCGGACGAGGTGTGCAAGTTCGAGACGAAGAACGCGGTCGCTTGGATTTTGCAGGAGCAGGGTCCGATGAAAAAGGAAGAACTGATTCGGAAACTGACGGAGTTGTTCGGATTCTCCCGCTGCACGAAGCGGCTGGAAGACAGCTTTAATGATGCGATTGCCGCGGCGCGGGGCTTGAAAGTGGTCGTTCGGGAGAAGAATGATGAATATAATCTGGTCAGCCGGGAAAAGGATTATACAGACACGGCTGCGCAGGGACAGGATGAAGGAGAATTGAAGTTTCGGGCTGGGACAAATGAGACCGATTAAAAATGGAAAAGCATCTGTATCAGGCGTGAGCGAAATTGCTGAATAAAATTAAAAGAGGAGGATCTGCAGAACGTGGGTGTGATAATCGGTTTTATTCTGATATCTATTCTGATCGTCTTCCTTATTGCGTGGATTCAGCGGTGCCAAGAGAAGAGAAGGTATAATATACAGGCTAATAATGAGTTTGAGCAGGCTGAAAAAGCCGCGATGAGAGCAATTAATAATCGGTCATTAGTGAAAGCGCAAGAAGCCCTTGATGAATATGGATCTTCTTATGAGTATTATGAGCCACAGATGACGGACGAGGCAAAAAGTAAATATGGCGGAACGATGTGGAGCCTTCAGAAGCAAGTTTGTAAATTGGAAAAAGAAAAATGGGAAAAGAAGGCAGATTTTTTGCTTGGTAAATTTTTGCAACTGTATAAAGAATTGCTGGCTTGCGAGGACAGTACAATTAATGATCCTAAGGAGCTTAAGTCGAAGAAGAGACAATGTCTTCGCACCAGAGAATCTTATTTTGATTTGAAATTTTCTGAAGACTATGACATTGACTACGATCAGTATTTCAAGGATTATTTGGGGGCTGATTTTGATCCTTGTATGGCAAAGGAAGATATTTTAAATTTGAGGTTGGATGATTGCATACGGTCATATTTACCTGAGAAAGAACGGATAAATACTCTTTATGAAATGGTGCTTGACTATGCGGAGAACCAGAAATACGCGAAGCGATGTGCTCTTTTTAATTCCGGGTTTCAAGGGTATGATCGAGGGGAAATTGAGGAAGTTGAGAAAAATTTGGTAAAAACAGGACGGATTTGTGAATATAAAATGGGGAATCGCTGGTATGTGAAGCTGACTGATTCTGAAAAAGTCAAAAGAGAGCAGAAGAAGAATAACGTTTGATCGATTGGCCGGAGGATAACATTTTTTTCACTGAAAGTCAAGAAAATTGAGGCGCGGCGGAGTATTGAGTCCGGAAAAAACGGCGGGGTTTAGAAATTGGGGCTTTAGGGGCGTGATTTTCTTGCATCGGGTTCCTCTGCGTGGTAGGATAGCACACGAAGAAGGAACGTGGACAGCGCGCGGGATGAGGGAGACCGGAGAGACTTCACAAAACGTGAACATTCAGGAATGCGTTTCCCTGTATAATGGAATGAATGAGACGGATGGATGATGTTCCTGCGGGAGAAGATATGAGGCGGAGGCCCCGAATGGAGGGATTGATATGGGATTTCTGAGTAAAATGCTGGGACGCGGGAATGATGAGGAAAAGAAAGATTTAAGCGTTCAGTCGGAAAACACGGCGGTCAGCAAGCCGACCGAAATCGAGAAGGCGCTGGCGAATCGCAGTACGTTTGATCTGAGTAATTACAAGAAGGTTCCGCTGGCGGAGGTCACTGGCATGGGCGGTGTGTTCGCGCAGGCGGTGCCGATGATTAAGACCGCGGTTGCGGGCGGCACTTTGACGGACGGTGGACTTGCGAGAGTCGTGTTTCCGGAGGGTGTGACGGGTAATCTGGCGCAGCTGAACAGCACCGGGGAATATATCGGCGGCATTATGAAAACAGGCGGAGGTTTCGCTCAGTCGAGACTGGTTCCGGTGAATCTGGATCCGACCGCGGTAACTACCATGTCCATGGCAGTAATGCTGGCGCAGATCAACAAGAAACTGGACGAGATTAAGGAAACGTCCACGCAGATTCTTTCCTTTTTGCAAGAAAAGGAAAAGGCGGACACACAGGCGAGCGTGAACATGCTGGACGATATCATGCACCGGTATCCGTACAATTGGAACAATGAGAATTTCCGGAACAATTATCATTTGAAAGCCTTGGATATCAAGCAGAGCGCGGACGCCAAGGTGATTTTGTATCAGAAGCAGATTGCGGAAAAGATTTCAGCATTGCCGAAAATTTATCTGGAGAAGATTGCGCGCGGTTCGCTGGAACAGCTGCAGCAGGGGTTCAATGATTACCGGATGGCACTTTATTTGTTCTCTTATGCATCCTATCTGGAAGTGATGCTTGACGGGAGATTCATTGAGCAGGATATCAAGCTGGTGGCGGACAAGGTGCACAGCTATCAGGAACAGTATCAGGAGCAATTTGAGAAGTGCCGGGATTATGTGCAGAAATTTTCCGGCGGAGCAGTCGAGCGTGTTGCGATTGGGGCAATTGCGAGCGCCGGAAAGGGACTTGGGAATTTGATTGCGGCGAATCCGAGACTGAACAAGGGTCAGGTGGATGAATGGCTGCAGGATAATGGCGAGAAACTTCAGCAGTGGAATGAAAAAGGAATTGCCAAGCTGGCGGAGACATTCAAAGAAGAAGGCGAAACGGGCGCGGTGATTTTTGAGGATAGCATCCGGGACGTGCGGAAGATCAGCAATCATTTGACCGGATTGGTTTTTGACGAGGAAAATATGTACTATCTGACGGACTGAGAAGGAGGATGGGAAAGTGATGAAACGGATTGTCAGTTGGCTTCTGGTTGCGGGGATTCTGCTGACGTGCTTTGCGGCCGGGTTTGCCGAGGAAACCGAAGAGGAAGAAGAAGGATTCCTTTCCGGTGTCGGCAGTTGGTTCTCTAATGCGGGGCAGGACGTAGCGAACTGGGCGACAGACACGGCCGGCAATGTGGCAGATTGGACGTCCAACGCGGCTTCGGATGTCGGTGAATGGGTGTCGAACGCGGCCGGGGATGTCTGGGATTGGACGACCGGCGCGGCAAACAGCGCGTGGAATTGGACGGTCGGCGCGACAGGCTCCGCGTGGAAATGGACCGTGCAAACGGCGAATGGCACATGGGACGGCATCAGCGGGTTCTTTAATCCTCCGTCCACGGAAGGAACTCCGACGATTTCCATTGAACCGGATCTTCCGGAAGGCACGCTGAAAATGTATTTGGGTTATCCGGCGGTGAAAACTGGGCTGAACAACGGCTTTCACAATGTGCTGGAAATCACCAAAGATGATCCGCATTTTGGGATTTCCATGGGAAAATTCTATGTGTCCGGGTTTACGGGCGTTACGAGCGAGGACGGCGAGCATTTCATTTTCCTGAAGACCGTCGGGGATGAGGTGCAGCTGCACTTCGAACTGACGCAGGATATTGACATGATCAACAAGGATTCTTTCCTGACGATCAGCAGCGACTATAACGCGTATGACCGGGAGATGGGTGTGACACCGACGGATTTCGGTCGGGGTACGCTGATTGTGAAGTTCACGGATTATCAGAACAAGACGAGCGAACCTCAGGTGTATACGAATTATCTGGAAGCCAAGCAGACCGGAACGGCGGATACTATCATTTCGCTGAATGAGGAAGGCGACTATGAGATCGCGCTGGATTATCAGCTGAAGAAAGACAGTTATGTATTGGGGACAAGTGTGACGAATTCTTCGTACACGGATTACCGGATTCACTTTACATTCTCCGTCCGGAACGGGAATTGCATGGTGTTCCCGTTTGATCTGGTGACCGGGGAGGAACTGAAGAATACGTCCATCGCGCCTAACGGGTTTAAACTCGATCTGGCGTATTCCAGGTATCTGAACATCAATGTGAAACGGTCCACGCTGACGGAAGGCGCGGCGGGGGTCGTGGAAGATGTGAGATTTAACCGGCCAGCGCGGGACGGGGAAGAGTACAGTCAGGAAGGAATTTATACGATCATGGTGCAAAATGAGTACACGGATCAGGAAACGGTGAAGACAATTTATGTCGGAAGCGATGAGAAGCTGATTGATTATGTGACTCAGGGATACACGCTGGATCAGATTCTTCAGACGTTGAATAATCAGTAAGGAGGTGGAAGAATGAAAAGATGGCTTGCGGTGATTCTTTCGCTTGTGATGATGTTTAATGTGCCTTTCGTGAAGGCGGAAACGGCGGAGATTGAAGATGAAATTCCGGATTTCTTACTTCAGGCGGAACCGGAATTTGAATCGATGGACGATCCGGATTTTTTGCAGTATATTGAAGATTCTGTTTATGCTGAGTTAGAGGCAGAATTTGCTTCCGAGGAAGGGATTTATGAAATTGAAGAAGTCAGTGTTGATTTTATTTCACAAGAATATCTGGAGGAAATAGCATTTAATACTAAGGCAAATATTTTCTTTGGCTATACTCTTGCCGAGATAAATGAGGTTTTTCAGGGCGAAAAATATGTTTTTACTTTGGATGATTCTGGAGAAACTGTTGTTCAGGAATACCTTGAGATTCCCAATGATACATATAATCGGATTGTAAAGAATGTATTGGTTGGAACGGGAATTATTCTTGTTTGTGTAACTGTTTCCGTGTTGTCATCAGGGACAGCTGCGCCTGAGGCTGTTGCAACGTCAGCTACAAAACTTCATTTAATATTTACGGCTGCGGCTAAGTCTGCGAAGATAATGGCGAAAAATTGTGCCGTGTTTACAGGCGCATCGACTCTTGTGACACGTGGTTTTGAAACAGGATGGGATAAAGATGCGATGATTGAATCTGCGGCGCTTGCAACGAGCGAGGGCTTTAAATGGGGAGCAATTTCTGGCGCTGTTTTAGGTGGAAGCAAAGAGTTTATTCGAATTAAAAAGATACAAAGCAAGAAGAAAATCACTTGGCGGGAAGCTGAAAAAATGGCAGAACGGAAATATGGGGGAGAGGAACAAAAATCTTATATTGATGGCAAAGAAGTGCCTAAAGGGACACCCGGATCGGTTCGTCCGGATATTGTTGTTCGGAATGGAGATCTATTTGAAGCTATAGAGGTTAAATATTATAATTTAAGAAGCCCCAAAAGCTTGAACAGTTTGAGAGATACTTTAAGTGAACAAATTGCGAAACGTGCTCAGAATCTACCGGAAGGTATGACTCAGAGAATTGTGTTAAATGTAGAGGGCAGAGGTTATACGACAGAATATGTTGAAAAGGTTGCGCAGTGGCTTCAAAAGTCTTTAAGCTCTACTTACCCTGACATACCGATTGATGTTATAGGAGGTATGATATGACAATTATCAGCAGTGATGGCAGATATTCGATTCCTATGGGTGGAGTCGCAGTATGGGATACGCTTTGCGCGACGATCCGGGTTCGGCTGAAGGATTCTAAGAAGGAACTGTCTCATGTGTTTGCGTTCATTGAAAAAGAAAAATGCAAGAACAAGGACTGCATGGAGACGGCGAAGGAATTCAATCTGGTACGGGATGCCTTGTCGAGGTTGGATCCGTCGCAGATTGTGTATGATGAAAAAGACCCGTCGAAGCTTCCGCCGTGGGGGAATGATATCAGCCCGGTGATTACGTCTTGCGGGAATTATCTGACGACGGGGGACGGGAATGATCTGCTGGCGGAGATTGTGAAGATTCTGGTGATCGCGGCCTATACCAAAGCAGATGTGGAAATCACCTAATGTGTTTTTGATTTGGAATGGTATGCATTAATGAAAATATTGGCTTGAAGCGCTTTCAAGGTGGTCGCCCACATAGCCGATTACGAGTTTATTGGCGTCTCGGACAAACTGGAAATGAATGCGCTGGTTCTGGATCGAAGCGCGAGTGTCGCGAATCTTGACATGGGCTTCAATATTGATTTCCTGCCCGTTCCATTCATCTGTGCGGAGGGCCATCATTTTCGGATCTTTTCGTGTCTGGGAACCTTCGGTGCTCGCCATTTCAAAGCCGGTTCTGTCTCTAAAGACGCTGTCGATATCGCTTGTTCCGTCACGATAGAGATCGACCAGCACTGTTGCCATTGCATACAGGCATTCCCAGAACAGTGCCGGACGCATTTCGCATGATGAAAGCGAACGAAGACCGCGCTCCGTAAAGCCGATGCGATCTTTGAAAACCTCTCGGAAAAAGAGAGCGACATCCTCCGCCGTTTCGGGCATCTTTGGAACTTTTGACTGTACAGCATCAACGATTGCTTGTAGGTCACGACCTCGCGCTGCTTCTGCCTCCAGTGTCATTCGATGCTGTTCGGCCTCGGCAGCGCGCTTTTCAGCTTTGTCGCTCAGTTCCTCGTGCCAAAGCATTTCCGTCAGATTTGCTTCTTCCTTTTCCTGCTGTCCTATTTGATATCCGCGGTTGTATTCCTCCAGGATTTGTTCCTGCAGGCGCGCAATATGGGCATCTTTTTCCAGACCTTCCTGATGGAGCATATAGCATTGGTCAAGGATTTCTTCCAGCTTTTCGTCGGCTGAAATGCGAGCGTTCTTGCGGATGGCTTCGATCTCGGCATCGCGTTTTGCGCTACGGACAGACTCTTCAAAGAGCACATTGCCGAAATCAAAGGACTTGTGCTTGCCGGAAGTACGTAAGGTTTGACAAATGAGTTCCTGCTTATGGTCGAAATCTTTCGGGTCATCCGCGTATTTAAGTTGGCGTACATTATTGCCGAAAGGCCGCGCGTCAATGCGCACCACATCACCCGGCTGAAGAGAGACCAGTTCTTTGCCGCATGATTTTATCGTGCGACGTAATTCATTTGTCATCTCCGCGTTTACGGTAAATACATGCGCATAGGCGAAGAGCCTTTCCGCGACGGCATCCGGCTTGAATGGCAGGAAGTACTTTGGTTCGGTCTGAGTTGCGGTTGGCCCGACTTTTGCCGGAGAGATCTGTTTTCTCGGACGGTTCCGGTCCAGTAATTGTATGGGGACAGGCGGTGCGGCATCCATTGCGAATCTTCTGGAGAAATGCGGAGCGACCGGGGTCGTATCCAATGTTATTTTGTTTAATGGCTTGGGTTCGGGTTTTTCTTCCGCATAAGTAAAGATCAGGATTGGCAGTTGATTGTCCCGATCGCTGATGAGTTTTCCAAGAGACTTCATGCCGGCCTTGTTTGAAATAATTGTTGATTTTTGATAGGGCAACGGACAGCCTTCAAATAACTCGAGTTCCGGGTTTTCAAAGAACCAGCGGACAAACAACGGGCGGAATGCATAAGGAACTTCTTCCTCGGCTTCCGGCGGATCGGTTACATCAATACGAATTCCGAGCTCTACCCAGGGTTCATCTGTCTGCCGAAAACCGATATATGTTGTGAATGAACGTCCGTTTACGGCCGGACGATCATTGGTGCCGGTGTCAGGTTCCGACAGCGTTATCGCCCACGCTCCGTGCTCCGGCAGGGGAGTAATATCAATCTTAAATCCCGATGTCTCATGGCAGGTCATAAAGCCCTTCATGGATGCATCGGCGTAAGCTTCCGGCTCTGGTGCTTTCAGTGCCTGCGGCAGTTCTGCTCCGGATTTTTCAATGCGAGTGCGAAGCCATTTGAGCACAGTGAGTACACCGTATTTGAAGCAGTCTTCCGCAGGGCGGTCGTTGAGACGCATATATGCATGGAATTGATAGGCGGGATATTCGCGAGTGCGAGAAAGGGTACGCGGCGCTAATGCGGGATTTGGCATTTTGGAGCCCCCTTTTTGTTTATCGTTATATGGTGTTAATATTATATCAGAATCCGGGTCAAAGCGAAAGTGGCGGATCCGTGCAGGGCCGTTGACATTAAGCGGAGATTGTCAAGAAATTCATGCGTTTATTTTGAAAACAGTCTCGAAAAATGTTCACAATTTGTGAAAAAGGTCGAAAATGGGCTTGAATGTTTGACGGATATTTTTTATTGCGATATTTTCGGATCGGCAAAAGCGGATGGCACAGGGAGGAGAAAGGGACAAAGGATTTACGAAATGTGAACAGATTTTGCGACACTGAATTTGCAGTACAGTTGAAAGATTGGTTTTGGTGTGGTAGAATACTTTTTAGTGGGGGACGGAATGTATATTGGTATCAGGAGGAAAAATGATGAAAAAGCTGGTGGGGATCTTTTTGGTGCTTGTTTTGTTCTGCGGAGTTGTGAGTGGTATCGCAGAAGTCAAAACAAATACATGGACGAGTACTTATACGGACTATTCGGATTCCGAGACCGGGGTCGAAAAAACGGATACTTATGTTGAAACGATCGACACGGACGCAAAAACGAAAGTTGTTAATGTTTACGATGAAAGTGGCACGTTGACTCGTTCGGAAACTTATACGGGTTATGATGATGATAGTTTAGACTATGAAAAGGGCGTTACAGTTTGTTATAATAAGACGGGCAAGGTTGAATCAGAAGCCACATTTGATTCGGATGGGAACAGTGAAGAAAAATATTATTATGAGAGTGGCGCTTTAAAGAGCGTTTCTACGTGGAAAAATGATGGTTCTTATTCTGGAAAACAGTATAATGAAAACGGATCGCTTTATAATGTTTATACGGGTGATGCTGATAGTAACAGTGAATCTGTGTTTTATTATGAAGATGGCACAGTAATGTCGAGTTATACCTCGACCGGGTATGATTCGGAGACGGGTAAATATTCTGAGCATGAACACAAACATTACAGGGAAGACGGTTCTCTCTACAGCGAATATCATACAGATGAAAACGGGAATGAAAAAGGAATCTATTATAATGAAAACGGGACTAAATCCGGAGAATCTTGCAGGTATGCCAATAATGATTATGAATATACATACTACAACGAGAATGGCGTGAAAATTTCCGAAGGAAGCCGGACCGGATATAATTCCGAGACGGGGTATGCCGAGGAACACGAAACATCCTATTATGAGGATGGATCGATTGAGAGAGTCCGGTCTGAGCAAAATGGGGCGGGCCAGGAGACTTATTATTATGAAAATGGGCAAATTTCTTCGACGCGTACATTCAGCGGGTATAATTCAAAGACGGGTGAATATGCAAACGAAAATTGGGAAGACTATTACGAGGATGGAAGCAAGAGCGGATCGGGATATACGGATTTAAGCCAGGGGAAAAGAGTGAACCGGAGTTTTTATGAAGATGGAAGCTTGTTTAGTGAAGAAATCTCGACAGGTTATAATTCCGAAACGCAGAGCTTTAACAACGTTCAATCGACAAGCTATTATAATGACGGCACCGTCAGATCGGTGCAAACTGAAACAGCAGGCGGGTGGACCCGGGTCAGATATAATGAGGATGGAAGCGTCAGGGCGACGACGGAAGGCGTGAAAAACGGGAATCTGCATACCAGCGTAACGAAGTATACGACAGGTGAAACAGGATACGGTGAATCGGATTACGCCGGTGACGAAAACGGATATACCAATTATGACTATGGCGCCACTTTTGATGCTGACGGGAATCTCGTGGCCGGATATTATTATTTTGATGAGGGTAAGTACGATTCAGAAGAATACACCTATGTTTCCTATCATTATGACGCAGAGGCTAACAAGTGGGTCGATGAAAAAGGCAATGAAGTTTCTGCACCGTTTGATGTGGATGCCGTGCGAAACAAGCTGGGGCTGAAGCTGAAGACGAAGACGGACGCGGTTTGGTATCCGGACAATACCGCGGGCGTGATCGGAATTTCACTGAGGGATATCCGGCCGGAGCTGACGGACAAGTGGTACAATGTGCTGCCGGTGGATCTGAGTCAGGACGGGACGCAGAGCTTCCACATTGTGGCCAGCAACTTGTATTACATGGGCAGCGTGGTGGTCACGGTGAACGGAGATGAAGTGACCACGGAGTATCATTATCTGAATGAGAAGAATATTTCCTTCATGATTTATCCCAAGGAAGAGTGCCTGATGTGGTTCCGGGGTTTGGATGAGATTACCACCGAATTCCTGGAGAACCCGGTGAGCGAGATGAAATTCGGGGAGCCGATTTCCATTGAGAAGGATCTGGGCGGGCAGAAGATGGCGCTTCTGTTTGTGAGGAACAAGCTGACATACCGGGTTCCGATGAACATCAGCGGGGCGACGCCGATCCGGTTCTGGCGGAATCATTACAAGATGGCGGATTATTTCAGCAACGCGGAGAGCATGCTGGAAGAGGTTGAGAAGCTGTACGCGGAGAGCCGGAAGACGGAGTAATGGGATATTGAACGGCGTATAAATCAGAGGAGGCAGACGAAAGTTTGCCTCTTTTTTTTAGAGGCATCCTGCGCATAACGTGGGTTTCAGGGGAATTCTACTTTGCGCATAGCGTATATTTTTGGCGGAATCCACTTTGCGTATAGTGTATGTTTTTTGAAAAATCCATCTTGCGTATTGTACAAGACTGCGGGTTTATCCGGTGGAAGTCAAATCATCTACCAACTATTCCACGGACTCGCTGACAAAATTTCTCGGAATTTTCGGTCAACGGACGGGTGGCTCACTGATTGTACATCCCAAGAACGCGACGTTTGAAGAAACGAAGATGAAGCTGCCGCCTTACATGTTCCCGTGCTGGCTGAAGGACGGGGAAAAATATGCGGGATCGGGGAAAAGCCGCTTGAAAACGCGATTCAGCTGATGCTGATATACTCCGGGAACCACGAGGAAACGGCGGAGAAAGAAGAAACCGTTGCGAAATAGTTATTTGTTTGATCAGATGACAGAAAGAATGGTTATAAGAAAACTTTATTGCAACAATCAATGATGCATTAACAACTTCAAAAAATTTTCAATGTGCATTTACAACTTCAATGTTGCATTAAAGATTGCTTATAACCAAGCAGGCAAGCGAATCGATTTACCATGCCTGAAAAGTATTATAATTCATAGAAAACAAGTATTGGATATAATTAAATATTTCGTTTATACTAAGCCCGTAAGAAAGAGCATGGCAGGGGGCATTTGACATGCAGATCAGACAGTATGTTTCAGAGAAAAAGGATGCCGTTCCGGAAGAACACAGAAGGACGCTGCTTGACCGGGTTCACCGGGAAGAGAAATATATCGACCGGCTGGATTACCTGTTATACAGCTTTCAGCGCGAAAGAGGTGATTAGGTGAAAAAAGTGATTACGCTGCCATTACTTGCTATGCTGCTGATCTTTGTGTTAAGCGGATGTTCACAGGCGGTGCAGGAAGGAACCGCGCAGACAGCACAGCAGAACGAAGCATCGCTTTCCGGCACAGGCACTCTGCCGGGTTCGGAGGCTGAGGCTGCGGATGAAACGGATCTGGAGAAAGGAGAGACTATGCGCATTACCGTTAAGTCCGGAGGTTACGAAATCTCCTACGAGCTGAATGATTCCAAGGCGGCAGAAAGTCTGTATTCGCAGCTTCCGCTGACGCTTGAACAGGAGGATTTCAGTAATAACGAGAAGACGTTTTATCCGCCGGAAAAGTTGGATGTGACAGATACCCCTCTTGCGGAAGGCGGCACAGGGGTGCTGGCCTATTATGAGCCCTGGGGAGATGTGGTCATGTTTTACGGTGACTTCAGCAGCAACGGCAGTTTGTATGAGCTTGGAAGAGCAGTATCCGGTGAAGAAAATATTTCGCAAATCAGCGGAACGATTGAAATCTATAAGGCGGATTGAACAGGAGGAATAACAATGCTTGGAAATTTCACTTACCACAATCCGACAAAGCTTTACTTCGGGGAGGATGCGTTAAACGGATTGAATGAGGAGCTCCCGAAGTACGGGAAGACGGTTTTGCTCGCCTATGGCGGAGGATCCATTAAGAAAAATGGTATCTATGATCAGGTGATGGAACTGCTGAAGGCAAATGGCAAGACTGTTGTAGAGGACCCCGGCGTTATGCCGAATCCGACGGTAGAAAAGCTTCGTGAGGGTGTACAGTTTGCCCGTGAGAATAAGGCGGATTTTATCCTTGCGGTAGGCGGCGGAAGCGTCTGCGATTACGCAAAGGCTGTATCCGTTTCCGTGAACTGTGACGAGGATCCGTGGGAAAAATATTATATTCGGTTTGAGGAACCGACCTGCGAGATCGTACCGGTGGGCTGTGTGCTGACGATGGTCGGAACGGGATCGGAGATGAATGCCGGCGCGGTCATCACCAATCATGAGCAGAAGCTGAAGATTGGACACGTCTTCGGCAGTGAGGTCATGCCGAAATTTGCCATTATGAATCCGGTGTTCACCTTCACTCTGCCCCATAACCAGATGGTCGCCGGTTTCTTTGATATCATGAATCACATTACGGAACAGTACTTCTCCGGGGAAGATGACTGCACCTCGGATTATCTCATGGAGGGACTGATGCGCTCGCTGGTCCATTCTTCCCGGATCGCTGTAAAAGATCCGGAAGATTATGAAGCACGGAGCAATATCATGTGGACTGCGACTTGGGCGCTCAATACGCTTGTGGCAAAAGGAAAGATAACAGACTGGATGGTCCATATGATCGGCCAGGCAGTCGGCGCATACACTGACGCGACGCATGGCATGACACTTTCTGCGGTGGCGCTGCCGTATTATCGCTTTATCATGAAGGATGGCCTGCACCAGTTCGTGAAGTTCGCGGAGAATGTCTGGGACGTCGATGCCGTCGGCAAGACTGATGAGCAGATTGCAGGAGAGGGGCTGGATGCAATGGAACGCTGGATGAGAGAGATCGGCGTGGCCATGAATATCTCCGAATT
>Ga0065709_1029310_pt1 | contig 34914 bp, 38 predicted proteins | sample Hoacrofraction14_2_FD_59096 | JGI IMG/M metagenome (GOLD analysis project Ga0065709, IMG submission 59096) | Hoatzin crop microbial communities from Cojedes, Venezuela, sample from fiber fraction 14 v1 | ecosystem: Host-associated > Birds > Digestive system > Esophagus > Crop | place: Venezuela...
GTACGAAATGGTTACATCCTCTTCCGCTTTGACAATATCTGCTTGTCCTGCAGTCAGTATTGTGGTTATTGAAATAACTGTTGTGAGAAATACGGATAAGATTTTTCTTGTTCTGATCTTCATTGCCCCCGCCTCCGATTTTCGTTTCAAAAATGTTTGACATTTGAGGAGTAGCCTCAAATGAATTCTTTGCTATACGGAGTATAGCGGCGGGAATTTTGTTTCTGCGCAATTACAGACGCCCGGCAAATTGAAATTCACATTTTACCCAAGTGCGCACTTACGGACACGCTGTATCTAATTAGGGTTTCTTTCAGACCGCACGAACATAATCGCGGAACATCTGCAGTTCTTCGTCACTCATCAAATCAAAATAAAGAACTTCCGCTAAACCCGCTCTTTGTTCATAAAGAAATTCTATATCAGGTGATTTTTCTAAATTCTGAAGAACCTCTTCGGGATCAAGTACTTTTATTTGTTTCTTTTCCGAATAAACCGTCGGAGCGGTGGCAAAATCCCATTGCTCGATTTTCTTCCACAGTCTTAACTTTATGTTCTTCCCGAAAATGAATTCAATGTAGTTTGGCATCTCGGTTTTGGAAACATATCCTGATATATTTTCCAAATCAAATGTATCGGACACCAGAAAATCCCATCCGTACGGAAACAGATTGTTGTCTATATTCCAAATATAAAGCGCCGTTTCGTGAATTGCGATAAAATCTTCTTTGTTGCCGCCGGAAAACGCAAACAACTTTTCAAAAATCGGATTTTCCATAGATAAAATCTCTCCGTTTTTTCAGTCTGTCCCTAACTTCCGCTAAGTCCGATTGAGTTCTGTATTCCACTCGGTTCCGCTCAGACATCCAGGGTGTTAAATATTTTTTGTAATCTACTTTCTCTTCCATTTCGTTCACCTTAAATCTCGTTCTGTTTTTGATTAAGTGCGTGTTTGACAATCCTCAGGGGTTTGATATCGCTTCTTTCAGGAACTGAAGAATTTGTTCCAAAACCTCTTCCGTCGGGCGTTGTATCCAATTCTTTCATGAGTTGTTCAAGCCCTCGATGTAATGCCTGCTTCCGAATGTCTTGGTAACACGATTTAAAATATCTTCCTTTGTGTTTACATCCAAAGTGGACCCCGATATCCAATTTTGTTCGCAAATACATTCCGGTTTCATCGGTAAATTTCAAATAAATCCGTTTTCCTTTATAGTCTTGCTGATTAAGTGTTTCAATATCACCGTCTATCTCAATCTTCAGCCCTTCAAATCCATCCAATCTATTAACGAAAGCAACCAACGATTCGTCTGATATAGAGTATTTGATAAAATCAAAATCGATATCTTGCGTTGCACGTCTTGTGTTTCCGGACAAACTGCGCATGACAACGCCGCCTTTAATTGTAACATTTTTGCTGAGGTTTCCTGAAGCTATGGCACCCAACACAATATCCTGACATAGCCGTGCACCCGCATAAGTACCGCGATATCCTTCTTCCCGAATTTTCTCAAGCTCCCGTTGCAAAATCATTCAAAGCACCTCACGTTCAATTACTTTGAGAATTGTGTCGCCTAATGAAAAATGGCCCGCGTAGTCGTAGAGGACGGTGAAGTCCATGGTTTCTGTTTTCGATCTGTAATTGCGTATCACTTCTTTGTAGTAGTCGTATGGCAGGCGCGTGTGGTTTCTGATAAGTTCTATGAGCATACGCTCCAAACTGTAAATCCGGATTTTGCATCCGTCCTCTTCCTTTTCCGTGATGCCCGAGTCGAAGAGTTCGTCTTTTACGAAATACTGTTTTACGCGATTGTCCTTTATTCTCGCATCCGAGCGATGTGTGGCGAGGTGGTACAGTTCCGGGGCCTCGTCGGTCAGACCGTGGTAGTAGAGCGCGCTGTCCATCGTGAACACCGCGTCCGGGTACTTCGCGGAAATGATTTCCAATTCGGAAACATACGGTGAATACGCATATATTCCCTTTTCAATCTTGTAAATTTTCCCGGACTTCAAAGCCTCTTTGAGGCGGTAGTCCGAGCCGCATTGGTCGATGCATTCTTGGTATGTCAGAAGTTGGTTTGCCATTTAAGTAATTGCTCACATTCTTATGTGTTAGTGTGTATGTTTACTTAAATATACTCTCCGATTTGCAATATTTCAATCTTCTAAAATTCAGAACTGCGTGGCTTGCTCTGAACAGTTCCTGTAGACAGGAAGGGTTACAGGAAGTTTTGGGGTTGGTGCCGGGATTTACATGAGAAAACGGAGCCGAATGAGGGGAGGGCTCCGTTTTCGGTATGTAAGTTCCGGAGGGTATTCCGATACTTAGCTGAGTTTGAAGATCTGCCCGGGCATTACGAATTCAATGGTGCCCATGTAGTAGGGGGCGATGTCGCCTTCGTTGAAGCAGATTACGAGCAGGCCGTCTTCGTTGATGTAGAAATCCTGGTCTTCCGCTACCTCATCGAACGCGTCTTCGTCGTCGTAGTAGGAGACTGTGGCGTCGCTTGCCTGCTGCTCTTCGATCTGTGATTTGATTTCTTCGTTTATTGCCTGAGTGTTGGCTGTTATGTCTGTAAGTTTAATTTGCTCGCCGGTTTCTTTGTCCACAGTGAAGTATTTGCAATTTACAACTCCGTCCGCCGAAGCGACTACGTAGGTGACCTTGACCGTGTAGTATTTGTCGGTGTCGGTGACCGTCTCGTATTTGACGGAGAGCATTTTGTAGTCGCCGTCGTTTTCTTCGGCTTCTTTGATGAAGTCGTCGACAAGGCCCTGGGTCAGCGTTTCGATGTCTTCGTTAACCTGCGACACCTCCGCGTCCGAGTCGATCTGAGGGATGTCGGCGTCGAGGGTATATTGGCCGTCGTCGAATTCGTAGTGTCTGATTGTTACCATTTGGAAGTATTTGCCGACTACCGGAAGGTCGCCTAAAACCTGAGCGGCGTTGGCGCTGATGTTAGGCAAAGCTATCGAAACCGCGAGGGCGGCTGCGCACGCTGCCGCGACGTAACGTCCGATCGGGGTCGTTTTGGCCCTTTCCCGTTCGTCTGCCTCGAGAATGTACTTCTCGTCGATGTTTCCGATTGCTTTGTAAAGCTCTTCGGGCTTCATGTTACATTTCCTCCAAAATCCCTTTAAGTTTCTTGCGCGTGCGGTTCAGTGTCACTTTGACGTTGTTCGCACTTTTGTTGTAGCGACTTGCGATGTCCTCGATACTGTCGGAGTAGAAGTATCTGCGGACGAAAATTTTTCGCTCGGCGGGAGAAAGCTTTGCGAGGAACTTGTTTAAAACCTCCGTTACTTCCTCTTCGCCCGGACCCTCGGTGTCGGCCTTCAGGACCTCCGAGAGTTCGTCGATGCAGACTGTCGCTTTGTCTGCCGTCTTGCCTTGTCTTGCCATGTCTATTGCCCTGTTGCGGGCGATCCTGCCGACGTATGCCTTGAGACTTACGGGCTTTGCCGGGGGGATTGAGTTCCACGCCCTCAGCCACGTGTCGTTCACGCACTCTTCCGCGTCGCGAAAATCGCTCAGGACGTTTTCCGCTATCGTCAGGCAGTATCTGCCGTATTTGTTTGCCGTTTCCTCAATCGCGGTCTCGTCTCTTTCGAAGAAGAGCCCGACGATCTGCGCGTCTTCCATTCAGTGCTCCGTCAGTTTGCAATTTGGTGGTGACAGACAGGACTTTCTGTTGTCAGGGGGAGAAAAGTGTAACCGTTCTCTACTCCCCATTGTAGTATTTTTTCGACCGCCTGTACCGAAAAGTTTTTTGTGTCGTGCTGCAAAACTACCGACGGATTGTCGTTCTTCGTGTTCCTCAGGATGCCGTCTATGACATTCTGCGCGATTGTGTCGGCGTCCGTTGTCTCGCCGGCATCACCGCTGTACACGTTCCAGTCGACGTACCGGAGACCCGCGGCGCCGGCTTCGTCTGCGAGTTCGGTCATGATGCCTTTGCAGTAGTTTGCGCTGACAGTGTTCGAGGACCCGCCGGGGAACCTCAGAAACCTCGGTTTTGCGCCCGTCGCAAATTCGATGGCCTCGCTCTGCTGCCCATAGTCCTGCCAGAAGGCATCCGCGCTCGCGTATATCTGAGAGTACTTATGCGAAAAAGAATGAACCGCGACCGTGTGTCCCTCCTCGGCTTCGCGTCTGATGAGCAGCTGCGAGTCCGGGTACGTTGACGTCGTAAAGAACGTGGCTTTCGCGCCGTATTCGGCCAAAATGTCAAGGAGCTGTCCCGTATATTTTCCGGGACCGTCGTCGAAAGTCAGGTAGACCGTTTTTCCGGGTGTCGGCTCTTCGGTTATTTCCAATTTGCTGACATCTTCCGCTTTGTTGATGAAACCGATCCGGGGTGCGGCGGAGCCTACGACAATGACCTGCTGCTTTTCCTTTTCCGAGTCTTCCCCATACGTTGTCTGCTCCGCCCCGGCAATTACCGTAATCCTGTCGGCTGTTGTAACAGTTACGGTGTCCCGGACCGCCGCCACGTTATGCGCTTCCCAGGCCCAGATTATGGAGCCCACAAAGAGCATCAGTGCGACTGTTTTGCCAAGCAACCCCAAATCGTGTTTCATTTTTCCTATTTTCCCCCAGTCATTTACCTGTTGACTTTCACCTCTAAAGACGACGATTTTGCGGCAAGGTTAACAAAGATTTTGAAAATTTTTTCGTATGTATTAAAATTTTTTGCGGGAGGCACTGAAAATGGGCGGCAGCCGCGATGTTTTAAGAGATAAAATCCGCGAATCGGCAATCTCGGTTTTGCCGATATTGCTGATTGTCGTTTTGCTTACTATGTCGATTGCGCCCGTGCCCACCGACATGATGTTAAGTTTTCTGGTGGGCGCCGTGTTCGTCATCATAGGCATGGGCCTCTTCTCCCTGGGCGCGGACATCTCCATGACCCCGATCGGCAGCAAAATCGGCGGCGCCATGACGCGCACACGCAACCTTCCTTTAATACTTATATTGAGTTTCATACTGGGCTTTGCCGTAACGATTGCCGAGCCGGACCTGATGGTCCTCGCGGACACCGTTCCGACGATTAACACACCCGTGCTGCTGGTGACCGTCGGCGCGGGCGTCGGGTTCTTTTTGGCGGTCTGTGTTTTTCGAATATTCACAGGCATACGTCTCCGGACGATGCTCATCATCTTCTACGCTTTGGTTTTTATCCTCGCATTTTTTGCCGACCGGGATTTCTTAGGCATTGCTTTTGACGCCGGGGGAGTCACCACCGGCCCCATGACAGTCCCCTTCATCCTTGCCCTGGGCGTGGGTGTCGCGAACATCCGTAACGACGACAACGCCGAGGACGACAGCTTCGGCCTGGTGTCGCTGTGCTCCATCGGTCCTATCCTCGCCGTCCTCGTCTTAGGTTTCATCTACAAGGGGGACAACGCGTCCTCATCGACGATTATTTCTTCTTACGAAAACACATCCGAGGTAGGCTCCGCGTACATTACGGCCATCCCCTCCGAGATGGCGGAAATGGCTCTTGCTTTAGCGCCCATTGCCGCGATTTTCTATCTGTTCCAACTTGTGCGCCTGCACCTGCGCGGGGCGGATGTCGCGCGCATCACAATGGGGCTTTTGTATACCTATGTCGGGCTCGTGTTGTTCCTGACGGGCGTCAACGTCGGGTTCTCGTCTCTGGGTTTCTATTTGGGTAATTTGCTTGCGTCTGCTTCCAAATACTTGCTCGTGCCCCTGGCCATGGTTTTCGGGTGGTTCATAATTTCCGCCGAGCCTGCAGTCGCCGTGCTCGAAAAGCAAATCGAGGAAGTCTCCGCGGGCGCCATCCCCGGCAAAGCAATCAAGCTGTCTTTATCGATCGCAATCTCCCTTGCGATGGGCTTGGCGATGCTCCGCGTCGTCTGCAAAATTCCGATAATGTATTTCCTGATTCCGGGCTATTTATTGGCAATCGTCCTGACGTTCCTGGTCCCCGGCATCTACACCGCAATTGCGTTTGACTCGGGCGGCGTCGCCTCGGGCCCCATGACCGCCACATTCATGCTGATGTTTGTAATAGGTGCCGCGGACGCTTTGGGGCGCAACATCGTCGCCGACGCGTTCGGTGTCGTGTCTTTGGTTGCCATGATGCCCTTAATCTCAATTCAGATAGTCGGCTTCATCTTCAGCCGTCGCAGGACCGAGGCGGTCAAGCCTTCCGACTACGGCGACTTTGATATAATCGAACTCTGGGAGGAGGCCGCATGAATCTGATCTTTGCTATCGTTGCCGCCAAAGCACAGAAAACCGCCGAAGACATTTGCGCGGGCCTGTCTTTGAAACAGACCACCGTCCTTCGCGCGCGCGGCACTGCGGTCGTATCGATGCGCGACATCTTAGGAATCGAATCGGACGAGCGCCGCCTGCTGCTCGCCTTTGCGGACGAGACCAAAACCAAACAATTCATAAACGAAGCAAAACGCAGACTTTACATCGGAGTCCCCGGCCACGGCATCATCACCGCCGTCCCGGTCAAAAGCGTGGGAGGAGGCAAAACCTTGGCTTACTTAAACGGAGACACTTTAACGGGCGGCCAACCCAAAATAAACTACAACTACGAACTTATCGCGGTTATCTGCAACGAAGGCAAAAACCAGATGGTCATGAACGCCGCGCGCGAAGCCGGAGCCGCCGGCGGAACGGTCCTCCACGGCAAAGGCACCGGGTCGCCCGACGCCGAGAAATTCTTCCGCGTCTCAATCGGCGCCGAGAAGGAAGTCATCCTGATTGTCGCATCAAAAGAACAGAAAGCCGGCATCATGCAATCAATCTTAAAGAAAGCCGGCCCCGACACCGAAGCGGGCTCCATCGCCTTCTCAATGCCCGTCACCGACGTCGCCGGCTTCGGCCTCATGAACGACTCCCCTGATTAAATATCGGGTGCAGATTGTGGTGCAGATTTGGGTGAAAAACTACACCACAATCTGCATTTTTTGCCGTTTGGTGCAGTTCCCGGTGCAGATTTGCGGAATAATCTACACCCAAATCTGCACCAAGGAATTATTGGGAATCCAACCGCCGGCTCATCTCATGCCAGCTTTCCCCTCCCCAGGATGAGGCGGAAAGACCCAAGTCTTTAAAGCCGAGTTTTCGATACATGACGACTTTTTCCTCGAGGCAGGTTAGATAGAGACATTCTCTGCCCTGTGCGCGGGCATCGGCGGCAAAGCGGTCAAGCATTGCGCGCGCGAGGCCCCGGCCGCGGTATTCGGGCAGAACTTCGACGCCTAAGATCATGACGTTTTTGCCGGCGGGGTTGAATAACGTAACATCCGAGAAAAACTCATCGCGGAATTTTTCCTCGTCAGTGGCAAGGCCCGTCACCATGCCCGCGAGGCGACCGGTGTCCGTGTCTTCGGCGACAACAAACATCTCCGGGGCGCGGAGGACGCGGTCTATCATCATCTGCGGTGTACAGGCTTCGTTCGCGGGGAAGCAAATCTGCTCCATCGCCGCGGCCTGATCCGCTTCGGTCGGATAAATATTTCTTAAAGTGAACATGGTGTTACTTTCGCACATCGCGGGTGCTGCCGCAAGGGGCGAAAACAATATGTTGTGAAAATAACAATGTTACTTCACGACATCTTGGTATATTCGGTATTATCCACGGTGATGGTGGAGCCGCTCCGGAAAAATGAGTATTCATCGGACTCTTCGCTTGTAAGCCCGAAAAGGGTCTGTTCGTAATCGAAGTACAGTTTGCCGCCTTTTATCTCATACGTTCCCTCTTTTTCGTAGACCGTGCCGTATGTCCCGGGCGCCGTTTGCACTTCAAAGGACATGACCATCTTATCGCCGTTAAATTCAATGAGATAACGGTAACCATCGCCGCGCTTCACCCACTTGCCGTCAAGACTTGTGCTGCACCCGGCCATGCCAAGCAGCAGGCAGGCGCACATAAAAATCGCAATAATTTTTCTCATATTCAGTTCTGCAAATGTCCTATAAGCATCATCACCAGGAACGGCGCGGTAATCGCGTCCAAAATTGCGGTGACGTAAATATTGATTCCCATGTTGTGCGCGAGATTGTTAAACAGCAAATACGCGAAAATAAACGACACGGCCGACCCGATCAGAAAACTCAGAACCGGATGAAATTTAACGTTGTACCCGTGTGCGAAAACAAGTCCCCCGATACCGCCGCAAACAAAATAAATTGCAGCCAAAATAGCTGTCTGCATTTAACACCTCCTTAAATGTTTCTTGGTCTCCGGTGCTCCACAGGTGACGGAGACTTCCATACCACAGGAGTATAGCACAACCTCGTTGCAAACGGGGGGGGTACTGTATTAAACTAATCGTAGTTTTACCGGGGAGAGACTGTATATGACAAATCATAAAGTTATAATTACTGTTTTGGTGGCTGCAGCACTCATAATCGTTCCGTTGTTAATGCTTGTTTCAGAAATCAAAGATTACAGGAGCGACGCTGCTTTTTTTAATCAGGCATCGAAAACCACGGGCGTTGTGACGCAATGCAAATCACACATGGAACGGGTAAAATCGGGAAAACACCACAAGTACGTAACCCGGTATTCCGTATATGTGGATTATAAGGCCGATGGACAGACCTTCAAAGATTTTTGTGTAACAACTGAATCGAAGACCTCCTATTCCGTGGGAGAAACCGTGGATATCTACTACCTTCCCGGAGAAGCCGACGATGTAAGACTTTACCATTCCGGCAGCAACCCGTCGCCGTCTCTGAACGGAGTTTTTATCAGCGGATTTATATTTTTGCTGTTCGGCTCTTTGGGAGTCAAGGGCATCATACAAACACTTAAAGGGTCGTAAACAACATGTCTAAATCAAAGAAAAACGGAGTAATGGCATTCCTGGGAACACTGGCAATCTGTGCAGCGTTTGTTTTCACCGGCATCATGCTGACGGTGACATGCTTGCGCACAATCCGCGAAGACAAGGCATTTTCCGCGACGGCCGAAAGCGCGACCGCGGAAGTTGTCTCCTGCACGCAGTACATAAAAAAAGACAATGACGGAACCGAAGATATACGCTACGAGATTTACGGTAACGTTACTTTGGACGGCACATATTTCGAAAACATTTTCCTTGCAGATACGTCTCAATACAAAAACGAAGGCGACACCATGACCGTCTACTACACGCCGGGCGACACGGATTCAATAAGACTTACCGACGGCACGGATCACGACTATGAATATAAGGCCGTGGCAGCCGGCATCGCAATCACAGCCGTCGCCCTTGTTGCGGGCATCATTCTTGTCGTAAAGCGAAAAGCCTTCATCGGCGGCAACAAAGATACCGTCGACACTTCCGCCCCGCACATTACCCGCGAGGATTTGACAACCGAGGCTCTCAAAGACCTTCGCGACGCCACAGGCGTAGACATCTCCGACGAGACGGTCGGAAAGACCGTCAATGTTTTGAGCCTTTCCTCATACCTAAGGCGCGGCATCGGCATTCTCGTGGGTCTTTGCACGATTGAGATTCCGACTGCCATATTGTTCTTAAAAGCCGCAGACAAACAGCAGTATGACCTAATCGAATGGGGGCTGTCACTTATTCCGGTCATTCTCCTTGCTTCGACGGCACGGCTTTTCGGCCTGGCGGTTTCAAACCTCGCCGGTGCTTTCGTCGAATACCGCGAACTTAAAAACGACTATACAAACACACACAAAATTCTCGATGTTATCTCAATCGTCTCAGCCGTGATTACCTCGTGCATCCTGATTGCGGCAGGCGTAATCACCACCCTTCAGACCACTGCCGCGATGCAGGCGGAATCGTGGGACGCAGAGACGGTCAAAGTGTTAAAAACAGTCTTGGGCATCGGCATAGCACTCATCGCCTATGCTGTCCTGCGCCTGGTTTTCTTCTTTGTAAAAAGACACAGAACCACAAATGCGGAATAAGCCTCTGTGATAAATTATTGCATCTGTATGCACTAATTTATTATAGAAACCTTATTGAACCGAATATCCGTCCGCGGGCGCGTCGTCCAAATACACCACACCGTCGCGCTCAACCGAAATTATCTCATCCTCGCCGCGCAAAGTTTCCATGAACTCCTCAAGTTCTTCGTCGGTCAGCTCCGGCGTCTGCACCGCAGCCATCGCGAAGTTTTGGTAGTCGTATACCACAGACATGTTGTATTTGCCGCACAGATCTTCTAAGTATGCGGTCTTGTCCGCCGCGGAAATTCCCAATATCAAAACCACGCTCTGCCGCTCCTCTTCTTCCGTTGTTTCCGAAATTTCAGCCTCAGTCTCCTGTTGTGTGACAGTTGTTTCAGAAGTTGTCGATGCAACCGTCTCCTGTATCTCAGGTTCATCGCCGCCCGAACAGGCGGCCGCTGACAATGCCGCGGCTGCAATCAAAAGAACTGAAAATTTTCGAAGATGTTTATTCACTGTTTTTTGTTGTCTTTGAACGCTATCACGAGCAACGCTATTATGACAATGATAATTATTGCTCTGCGTACAAGTCTGATAATGTTGACGCCGGTAGCGGCCAAAATTAATAAGTTCATTCTAATTACCCCCAACGGCTGTTTATCTTATAGCAAAGCGCGCCCTTGGGCAAGCACGAATTTATGTTGTACGCTAACTCGTACGATTTGGGGTCATTTTCGTACGAGTTACCATACGACTTAAGATTTTGTACGCTAACTCGTATAAAATGGGGGTGATTTTGTACGAGTTACCGTACAAGTTGATTTGAGTGACGGAAGCAAATTATGGTACGCTTATCATATATTTTTTTGGGGGGGTGAGTATATGAATAAAAAGATAAACATTTTGCTGTATGTGCCGCTTGTTTTGTTTTCGACGATTCTCATTGCAAGCATGGTTCCGGCGGTTTATGAGATGTATCCGGCCGGTGTTTTCTATGGCATTGTGCTTGGGGTTATCGTGTTGTCGCTCATAGCGCTCGATACTCTCCAAAAGGCGGAAACGCGCGGCACCGACGGGGAAGCACAGACCGGACCGTCCTCCTCGGCTGCGGTCGTTTGGAACTTGGTTGTCATGTGCGCGCAAATACCGCCGTTCTTTTTTGTCTCCCGCTTCAGCGGCCGGAGTTTACTGCAACCCTCGCCTGTCGGGGCCATGGCCTTTTGGTTTTATGTCTTCGGTATTGCGGCAATCATAATGTCCGGGCTGGTCGCAAGGATTGCGATTACGGGACTGATTCGCGACGGGCGCATCGAAAAAGGGTCGTCGGCGCTGCTCAGTGTCGGCTCCTTTATCCTCGGCATCAATGTCATAACAGCAATCGGACTCGTTATTTATAATTCCCGGAAACCGGAAAGTGAAGCATGAAAAAATCCGTTAAGACCGCAATCGTAATTACCGAGGCTGTTATCTTTGTTATTGCGGCCGTGTTGTTTGCCGTGTTTGGTCAGAAAGATAAGTTAAGCAATCCTTCGATTGCGGCGTATTTTGCGGCGAGTTTGTTTTTCGCGCTTTGTGTGTCGCACGGGCTTGCGGCACTCGCGAGCAAGCATAAATGGATAAACATTTTGCTTTATATTCCGCTTCTTATATTTTCGACGTTTCTTATCTCGTGGGTGGTGCTGATTGCGGTTTTGGATAAATATCCGGATTTTGTTTTTTACGGCATCGTACTGGGATTTGCGCCGGTGTGGCTCGCCTCGGTTACAAGTATCGGGCGGGAGGTTATCCGCGGCACCGGCAAGGAGCCCAAGCCCGGAATATCCTCTTCGGAGGCAATCGTTTGGAGCATGGTTGTCAAGTGCGCGCAGATACCGTCTTACATTTTCCTCTTTATCGTCGGGCTTTTGAGTTTTCTGGCACTGCATGTCGGCGTGATTATATTGCTTTTTGTTGTAATAGTTGACCTTGTAACCATCATAATGTCCGGAACGGTCGCGCTGTTTGCGATTGCAGGGTTGCTGCGCGACGGGCGCGTCAAAAAAGTGTCGGCCGTCTTTCTTATAATCGGCTCTTACATTTATTGCGTTGATGTCGCAATCGCAATCGGACTTGTTATCTACAATTCCGCGAAATACGGCAAACAGAAGCTCACGCAAAAAGGCACCGCCTAAGCGATGCCTTTAAAGTTTTTGTTTTCGGTTGGTGTCAGTCGAGATATTCGATGACAATCTCAGCGGGATACATCGTAACCGATTCGCGAGCGGAGCAATCCACAAAACACCTGGCCGGAATTTGGGTAAGATTTTCGGGCAGAACAATCTTGCGCAAAACGCTGCTTTCAATTGTTCCGAGTTCCGTATCCGGATTAAGGAATGTGATTTCCTCAACCGCCGGAATGTTCCCGTAACCGTAATTAAAGGTGAATCCGGTACATTTTGAGGGAACAACAATGACCGTTTCTTCAAAATGGTCCAGAGCCATGCCGCTGATTTCCGTGTCGCTGCTCCACTTAAACCATTCGTCCGGACTTGCGTTCGAATCGTCCGCGCTTTCGCCTTCTTCAGCCTCCTCCACCTCGTCTGCAGCCTGCGCCTCACCGGCATCACCGGAATCCGCGCCGCCTACGTTCTCATCCGCGCTGCCGCAGCCTGCCGCAAGCATCGAAAACCCGATTACCACAGCCGCAACTTTCAAAAATTTCTTCATATCACTTCTCCTTAAAAAGACATTAGTCTTGGTGACTCTCAAGGCACCAAGACTTTGCTATACAGGGAGTATAGACGTCTCTTTTTCTTTGAAAATTTTGCGTTAATCGGCAGTTAACAATACCTTCGTCGCAATTTTTTCGATTTAGGTAGTCTTAACCGCTGTTTTTCTGTTTTCGATTATTGTAGGTTTACTGCAATCTGTATTTTGTGCCTCTGCCGTTTCCTTCTATTCTTACGATATCTTTGTCAGCAAGGATCTTGAGAATATCTTTTACTTTTGAACGGCTGAATTTTGTTTCGGGTTCTATTTCACTTATTGATTTCGCAGTTACCTTGTTTAAAACTCCGTACACCGCCCTCTCATCTTCCGAAAGATTAAGTGTGTCTTCGAAAACAGGCAATATCACTTTTATCGCTGTGTCGGTTATTTCAAAGCCGGGTTGTCTCACACTCCCTTTGTAAGATTCCTTTATTCGCAAAATGCCTGTGCCGAAAATCTCAACAAGATTAAGTCTAAAAAAAACATTTCCCAAAATCGGATTCCTGAGAATGGACAGATTCCCTCTCAGATAATCTGTTTCGGTTATCCCTGAGGGAAGTCCGCCCGGAGATACAATTTCAATTCTGTCATCAAAAACCGAGATCCGAACCTGAGCATTTATGTCCCACAATCTGTGTATTAAAGCATTTGCCAACGCCTCGCGAAAAGCTTCCTCGGGAATTTTTTTCACCGTTTTACGAATCAATCCGTCTATCAATTCGTATGTAAAATAATCCCTGTAAAAATTTACCGCCCGCTCGTAGGCCTCAAGAACAGAAACGTTTCGGATAATTTCGCGCTTGAGAATTATGCTTATAGTTTCCCCAAACCTGGCAATATCTATTCCGGGAAAATCATTCGTATCGGCCAAAATCGCTGCGGCATTGTTGTATCCTTCACCGTCGGTATAAAGATTCAGAGTCTTTAACGTGTCAATATTAAATTCTTCGATGTTTAACACTGCTTTCAAATACCGCTCCAATGTTTGGAATTCGAGATTTTGTTTTTCCGATTTACAGGCATCATATGTTATATGAATGCCCTCCAAAATCAATCTGTTCAACTCCTGTGAATCAACTTCAACTGTGGCTGTATCGTGCCTTTTGTATGCCTTTGATTTATATAGATATGGTTTATGCACGCCTTGTTCAACCTTTAATGTTATTGTACTGTCCGAATTAATCACCAATGAATAATCCGGTACCGGAGAAATATTGTCATTGATTTTATTCTCGATTGAAAGGCATGCTTTTTTACAGTCATCAATACCTTTTACAACACCGTTATCATCTATACCGAAAATAATTTTTCCTCCGGTATAGTTGGAATAGGCGCTCACCGTTTTAAGAAACGTATTTGTTATTTTTTCTTTGAATTCCAGATTGGGCCCCTCTTTCACATCTCTATTCCTCCGTTATCATTATAATCAGATTGTAGGTGATTTTAACCGTATTTTCAACCGTAAATTTTTACGGTTTTTTTTTGCGGTTAAATTTACCCGTAAAAACGGCGGGAAGTATCCCGCCGTTTCTTATGTCGATTTCTTAATGGTGTTTATTCTTCGCCGCCGTAAGACTCAGCCATTGTGGTCAGGATGGCTGTTAAGTCGTCCGCTTTGTCCTACTCGTCGCTCAAATCCAAAAGCACAACTCCGAAATTGCCGTCATAGTCTTTACCGTTTTCGATGATAATCATTGCGTAATTGAAATCCAGCGAAGTTTCTTCGTTGCCGGCTCTCTCGTGGTAATCCCAGTTGATGTGTTCGGGATCGTATGTAAGCGTTGCCGTACCCGATTCAAGAATGTAACTGAACCCATATGCGTTGGTGCTCTCAGATGTGGATGCAGCCGTGTACGTCACGCCTGAAACCGCATTGACTTTATATGCCATGTCCGTAAGCAAAAACAGACCGGTTACGACATTCGGATCGGCAAGTTTTTCTCTGACCGCGTCCACACCCTGAGTCTCCTCAAAAGAATCTCCCTGGGAAAAGAGAACGATGTCCGCCCACGGGTTGTCTTCTATTTCCTGCTCGCAAAGTTCAAGATAATTAAGTGTCGTGGTCTCCCCTGACATCACGGACCAATCGGGAACCAACATGTTGTAGTAATTGTTATTACCGTAACTAAGAACATATTTATCAACGATTGCCTGATCGACACCCGCCGAAGAAGACGAATTTTCCTCCGCTTCCACCGCAGAATCCGCGCTTCCCGCATTCCCTTCGCTGCCGCTGTCACTCGAACTGCCGCAGCCTGCCGCAAGCATCGAAAAACCCAACACCAAAGCAACCGCTTTCAAAGATTTCTTCATTTCTTTTCACCTCACTAAAAATGTATTTGTCTTGGTGACTTCTCAAGGCGCCAAGACTTTGCTATACGGGTGAAGTATAGCAAGCGATACTCTCTATTCCCAAAATATGAAATTTTTTTATTTTTTGGGAATAGCCAAATGAAAAACCCCGGAAATATTGGTTTCCGGGGTTTGGTGGCGGAGCCGGTGGGATTCGAACCCACGTGCCCGTGAAGGCAAACGGTTTTCAAGACCGCCTCGTTATGACCGCTTCGATACAGCTCCTTGGGTATGACGTAGTATACCTTTATTCTCCGAGAATTTCAATCAAGCGATCCAAGTCCTCGTAGTTCTTGTAGTCGATGATTATCTTGCCTTTTCCGGTCTGCTCGTCGGCTGTTTTAATCTTAACTTTGGAGCCTAAATGCTTCTTGAGTTTTGTCTCAACTTCTTTTGTGCTCAGACGTACCTGTTCGTCCTGAGGTTTGGGCTGCTTCTGTGGCTTTTTCTGCGGGCCTTCGGACAGTTTCTTGATATATTCTTCAGCCTGTCTGACGCTCATGTCTTTGGCCATTATTACGTCCGCGGCATGACGCTGCTCGTCTTTGTCTTTAAGCGACAGGAGTGCTTTTGCGTGGCCTGCGGAAAGGTCGCCGCTTCTGATAAAATCCTGCAGGGATTCATCGATATTCGTCAATCTGATTGTGTTGGCGACTGTGGCTCTCGGAACACCTATTTTCTTGGCCAACGCTTCCTGAGTCATCTTGTATTCTTTCATCAGATGCTGCATCGCGTAGGCCGTTTCAATCGGGTTTAAATCCTCACGCTGGAGGTTCTCAATCAGGGCCTGCTCCAAGGTTTGGCGGTCGGTCAGTTCCCTTACGATTGCAGGAATTACCTTAAGGCCCGCCATACGCGCCGCACGCCATCTTCTCTCACCTGCCACGATTGTGTAACCGTCCTTCTTTTTCTGAACGATTATGGGCTGAATTACACCGTTTTCCTTGATGGATGCGGACAGTTCTTCAAGAGCCGTCTCATCGAAATTTTTACGCGGCTGATCTCCGTTCGGGGAGATATCGTTTATCTTGAGTTCAACAACGGAGTCTCCGCTGTTCTCGGGTATACCGGCGCTCGGAAGAAGTGCGTCCAATCCTTTTCCCAATCCTTTTTTTGCAGGCATGTTATGTCTCCTTTATTGATAGATGTTCATCTATGTTTTCGTTCTTCTGATTACTTCGTTTGCAAGTGCTTCGTAGGCCTTGGAACCTTTGGAATTCTTGTCGTAATCGCTTATTGCCATACCGTGGCTCGGCGCTTCGGCAAGTCTCACGTTACGCGGAATAACTGTTTTAAAGACTTTCTTGTCGAAGTACTTCTCCACCTCTTCTTTTACCTGTCTTGACAGTTGTGTTCTGTTGTCGAACATCGTGAGCACAACACCCAGAATCTCTATGTTGGAGTTCAATTTTTTCTTAACGATGTTGATTGTATCGATAAGTTGTGAAAGGCCTTCGAGAGCGTAGTATTCGCCCTGAATCGGGATGATTATTTTATCCGATGCCGTTAAAGCATTTACCGTGAGCAAACCCAAAGACGGCGGACAGTCGATTATTATGTAGTCGTATGAATCACGTATTGTATCGATTGCGTTTTTGAGAATGTTTTCCCTGGACATCGCGGAAACCAATTCAACCTCGGCTCCCGCAAGATTTATATTTGTCGGAACGATATCAACGTTCTTCGCCGTTGTTTCAAAGATTGAATCTTCAATCGGTGCGTCGTTTATGAGAACGTCGTATGTTGTTGTCTCAAGTTCGCCTTTGTCTATTCCCAGGCCGCTTGTGGCGTTTGCCTGGGGATCCAAGTCCACAATCAAAACTTTCTTTTTCTTTTTGCCGATAAAAGCCGCAAGGCTTACCGCCGTTGTTGTTTTACCGACTCCTCCCTTTTGATTGACAAGAGAAATTACTGTCGCCATTTTTCTGTCTCCCTTTTAAAATAAATAACTTTATATATACTATCACAAATGTTCCACGTGGAACATTTCTCTTTGTCGGGTTCATCAAATATTCAAATTGTTCCACGTGGAACAATTTAAAAAGGACGCCGGAGCGTCCTTTTATCGTTGGATTGTTTAGTTCTATCAGTTATCGATATTCGCAAGTTTTGCGTTCTGCTGGATAAATTCCTTGCGGGGTTCAACCTGATCGCCCATAAGGAGAGTGAACGTCTCATCCGCTTCCTGTGCGTCCTGCAAGGTAACCTTCAACAATTTACGTGTTACGGGGTTCATTGTTGTATCCCAGAGTTGTTCTGAACTCATCTCACCCAAACCCTTGAATCGCTGGATTAAAGGATTTTCCCAATTGTGTTCTTTCTTTATCTGCTCGACTTCCGCATCGTCGTATGCGTAGTATGCCTCGTCTCCCTTGTATACTTTGTAAAGCGGCGGGCATGCGATGTAAACGTATCCGCCGTCTACCAAAGGACGCAGATATCTGAAGAAGAATGTCAAAAGCAACGTTCTGATGTGAGATCCGTCGACATCGGCATCGGCCATGATGATAACTTTATGATATCTGAGTTTGGTTTCATCAAAGTCATCACCGATTCCGGCGCCCAACGCCATTACGACAGGCTGCAGTTTCTCGTTGGAATAAACCTTGTCGATACGCGCTTTCTCAACGTTAAGCATCTTACCCCAGAGCGGCAGGATTGCCTGGTATTTACGCTCTCTGCCCTGTTTTGCGGATCCGCCTGCGGAGTCTCCCTCAACAATGAAGATTTCACAGAACTCAGCTTCACTGGACTGGCAATCCGCGAGTTTACCCGGCAAAGAGTTATTCTCAAATACGGTCTTACGGCGTGTCATTTCACGGGCTTTCTTTGCCGCGTCACGTGCTCTTGATGCCGACAGACATTTATCCATTACAAGCTTTGCGATGTCCGGATGTTCTTCCAGATATACGGCAAGTTTGTCAGATACGACATTCTCAACCATTGGTCTGATCTCGGCATTACCGAGTTTGGACTTTGTCTGTCCCTCGAACTGAGGATCCGGCAACTTTACGGAAATGATTGCCGCCAAACCTTCTCTGGTATCTTCACCCTGAAGTTTGGGATCGTTGTCCTTCAGGAATTTGTACTTCTTGGCATACTCGTTGATTGCCTTTGTCAGGGCCGATCTGAAACCTGTCAGATGTGTACCGCCTTCAGGTGTCGCAATATTGTTTGCATAGCAATAAACGGTTTCCTGGTACGAATCGTTGTACTGCATCGCTATTTCAACGAAGCAATCACCGGATCTTGTAGCAAAGTAAATAGGGGGGACGTTAATCGGCTGCTTGTGTTTATTTAAGTATTCAACGAAGGAAATGATTCCTCCTTCGTAGTGCAAATGCTTTGTTACAGGCTCTTCTCCGCGGTCGTCCGTGAGATTAATGGCAACTTCTTTGTTAAGGAATGCCATCTCACGGTAACGTGTGATCATTGAATCAAAATCAAACTTGATATCGGAGAAGATGGTATTGTCCGGAATAAAGTTTGTGGTCGTTCCGGTGTCGTCAATGTCGCAATCCGCAACAATATGAAGGGGAACGGTGGTTTTACCCTGTTCGAATTCAATCTCGTAAACGTGACCTTCACGTCTTACCTGAACCTTCATGTGGGAAGACAGAGCGTTAACAACGGAAGCGCCTACGCCGTGCAGACCGCCGGAAACGGAATATGCTCCGCCGCCGAATTTACCGCCTGCATGCAATATGGTGTGAACGACTTCAACCGTAGGAATACCCTGTTTGGGGTGAATTCCTACGGGAATACCGGAACCGTTGTCGACAACCGTTACGGAACCGTCTTTGTTAAGCGTTACATCGATGGTATCGCAGCGTCCGGCCAACGCTTCGTCGACTGAATTGGCGACAATCTCGTAAACCAGGTGGTGAAGACCTCTCGGTGTCGTGTCACCGATATACATACCCGGTCTCTTACGGACGGCCTCGAGGCCCTCCAAAACCTGAATGTCGTCTTCGTCGTATGAACTGCTGTTGGATGTGTCGAATTCGTCCTGACCCTCGGATGCGGCGATAACATCGGCCATAACCTCCTCGGTGTAATCCTCGGTCAGAGCCCTCGGATTCTCGGCAAGGTTGCGCAATTCATCCGGATCGCCGTCTTCAACGGGCTGAAAATACAGGTCAACCTCCTGATTTTTGTTTTCTTCGTTGTTTTTGTTGTCTGCCATATCAAAACCTCTGTTTTATTATATTTGTAACACTGTTAATTGCGGCATTTATCGGACTTACGAGTTGTTAAGTCTTTTTATAAGGACTTGTGTCGATATAGAACAAACATAAGTTTTGTCGTCTGTAATGACCGCGCTGCACGGAATTTCTTCTGTGAGGTACTGCAACCTGCCGGCTTCATCCTCGCTGTTTAAGAAATCGGTAACGGTACGGGAGGAAGGGGGGACGGTCTCGAGATTCAAAACCGCTATCACGCTTTTGTCCGGTATGGACAGATCGCCTTCCACATGTACGTACATTTGTCACTTCTCCGCAACAAATATTATACCATAATATGCTTATTATAATTATTATTCGGGAAAAATTTGACCGTTTTCGACGCGAAAATACTTAATCTCGGTATCCAAATCATCAAGTTGGTCGTCGATGAAGGATTTGTCGGTGCAGGTTATGAAAATCTGCGCGTCTTTCATGGCTCCGACCAGTTTCTGTCTTCTCTCGAAATCAAATTCCGAGAACACGTCGTCGAGCAGAAGAATAGGGGTTGAGGACACAAACATACGGACTATTTCGAGTTCCGCCATCTTCATGGACAAAGCCGCCGAACGCTGCTGGCCCTGTGAGGAATAATCCCTTACAAGATTGCCGTTGATGTTAATCAGAAGATCGTCGCGGTGGATACCGATGGACGACGCACCCTTATCCATGTCGTTCTGTCTTGCTTTTTTATATTTTTCGTAAAGGGCGGAAGACAACTTATCCTTTATTTGCGCATATTTGCCGTTCTCAAGGCCGCGCAGCGTGAAATCGTGTAGTTTAACCTCTTTTGAAAGAAAATCCCTTAAAACGTCAATTACGGCGCTTACAGAGGTATATGTGATTTCGAGCGTTTCTTTGCCGCCTGAAATATCAAAATGGTGCTTCTTTGCAAGATCTGCCAGCAGCAATACAAATCTCTCGCGGTTGATTATGATTTCCGCGGAACAGTCGGCCAGAGACATGTCGATAATGTCGAGTTCCATCTCAGGATTTCCTGAGTAAGAAGGATTGTATTTAATGTTCTTCAGAACCTTGGATTTCTGGTCGTTAAGCTTCTGAAAAGTGTAGAGCAGGTTGATATAAGACGGAGATATTTTGGTAATCAGCGAGTTCACAAAACGCCTTCTGTAAACAGGCGAGGATTTGACCGTATTTAAGTCGTCGGGAGTGAAAATAACAGTGTTACAAATATTGATGAAATCGCCTATTTTCCTTATTTCCGCGTTATTTACCGTAAGAGATTTTTTTGCCGATGAAGCATTGTAAGAAACCTTTAAAAACACGTCGGATCCGTCGTCGTCGACACATATTATTTCGGATGAAAAAGAGTTCTCGCCGAATTTTACGACTTCGCGGTCTTTGGACAGTCTGCAGGACTGCGCGGACGAGCAGTAACTGATTGCTTCGATTACGTTTGTTTTGCCCTGCGCATTGTTGCCATGGAAAATATTAACTGAAGGCCCGACGTTTAAATCGAGCCTTCCGTAGTTTCTGAAATTTTCAAGTTTGATTTCTTTTATCCGCATTATCTTCTGACAGGGAGGAGGAGATATGTGTAACTGTCGCCTTCAACCGGACGGATTATGCAGGGTCCCTGGTTGCCGTTGAGTTCGACTCTTATCTTCTCATCGGTGATGTTCTTCAGAGCGTCAATCAGATACTTAACATTGAAGTCGACGTCAAACATCTCGCCTTCAATCTCAGCCTCGACCGGCTCGTCCATTGTGCCGCTCTCGGTTGCAACGGAAATGTTGATGTTGTAGTTGTCTTTGGAATGCAACTGAACCGCAACCTGAGACTTCTCGGAGTTCATGATGATGAGGGATGCTCTGTCCGCGGCGCTTAAGAGTTGCTTGCAGTCGCATGTGAGAACCGTTGAAGGATTCTTGGAAATAATCGTATCGGTGTTGATAAAAGTACCTTCAATCAGACGGGAGATAATTCTTACGTCGCCGATATCAAACAACAGGTGCTGGTCGGATGTGTAGATAACCATGTCGGCGTTCTCGTCGTCGCTCAAAATCTTTGCAATCTCGTTCAAAGTCTTGCCCGGAACGATGTAATCGATTGCGGGGAAGTCTTCACCGACATCGAGTTTGTTAATGGCCATTCTGAAACCGTCGATAGAAACGACGGAAAGAATATTTCCTTCGGATACAAGGTGGGAGCCTGTGAGAACGCGTCTTGCGGCATCCTTGGAAACCGCAAAATTCGTGTGGTTGATCATGTCCTTCAGAGACTTCTGGGGGAGTACCAGTTTGTTGCTCTGATTCTCGATTACAGGGACCTTCGGGAACGGCTCGGGATCGAGGCCGCTTATCTTGATATTGGAATTTCCGCAAATAACCCTTACGGAATACCTGTCGTCGACGGTGATTTCAACAATTTCTTCCGGGAGTTTCCTTACCAACTCTCCGAAAAATTTAGAGAGAACGACAACAGAACCTTTCTCGTCGATTTCAGCCGTTACGAAAGCTTCGATTCCTGTCTGCAAATCGTAACCTGTGAGTTTGATTCCTTCGGTGTTGGTTTCAATCAAAATACCGTTTAAAATCTGAACAGTCGGGTTGTTGCTGATGGCTCTCTGAACCGTGGAAACGGCGTTGGCCAAATCTTCTCTGTTGCAGGTAAATTTCATAATTCTATCTCCCACTAAAATTTTTCTAACTGATTATACAATATTACAAAAACAAAATAAATACATAAAAAGCGCGTGACAGGCGGTCTTTCATTTTTGGGTATTTATCTCTTCTCTTATTCTCATTGTCCTTATCGAAAACAAAAGTTCAAAACTCCCGCAAAGGCCCGAAAACAAAGCGTAAACCGCCGCTTGTAACACTGTTCAAAACAGGGATATGAACGTTTAAAACCGACGGAATATGAAATTCAAAAAATATAGACAAATTCTGAACACGGACTTGCCGACATTTGAACATAAAAATGTTCAAAATTACCCGTCGGTTAATTTTTTGACGATGTCGGTTGCAATTCTTTTGAGTTCCGGATTATCCTCGACATTTGAAATTCCGTGAAGAACGGTGGAGTGTTTGCGTCCTCCGAAAATCTTTCCGATTTTATCGAGTGTCATATCCAGGTGGTCGCGGCAGATTATCATCGCGATATTGCGTGCTTCGGATATGTCGGCTTTACGCTGCTGGGAAATAAGTTTGTCGGGTGTCAGCGAATAGTATTTGGCGACCGCATTTATAACCATTTCAGGTGTCAGGGTTTTGTCGGCATCGGGAGATATCAGGGGTGCTAAAATCTTCTGTGCAACATCCAAAGTGACCTCACCCACGGATGAGTAGGAAGAGAGGGTGTTGTATGCGCCGTTTAACTGTCTGATGTTGACCGTGACGTTTTCGCATACAAAGTTAACGATGTCGTCGTCGAAGGAAAGTCCTCCGGCTTCGGATTTGCTCAGGAAAATAGCCTTCCGTGTTTCAAAATCCGGGGGCTGGATGTCCATCATGATACCGTTCTGAAAACGCGAGGTCAGACGCGAGTCGAGCTCGGTCAAATTGCTGGGCATTTTATCGGATGTGATGACTATTTGTTTTCCCGCGTTGACCAGCGCCTCAAACGTGTTGAAGAACTCGGTCTGCGTACCTTCTTTTCCAATCAAAAACTGGATGTCGTCTATAAGCAGAACGTCGACCGTTCTGTACTTTCTGCGGAAAGAATCGTAGCTTTTGTTGTTGATGCACGAAACAAAGGCGTTTGTGAACTGCTCGCACGTTGTGTAAAGAACAACTTTTTCCGGATACAGCCGGCGCACCTGATAGCCGATTGCTTTCATGAGGTGGGTCTTGCCAAGACCCGAATTTCCCCACAGATACAGGGGATTGCGCTGGGTCTGTCCGGGGTTGTTCGCAACGGACACGGCCGAAGCGTAAGCGAAGCGGTTGCAGTCACCGGTGACGAATGTCGAGAATGTAAATTCGTCGGTCAGGCCGTCGGATGTATCGGGCGTGTACTGCCGCTCGGCGGCTTTCTCGGAAAGAACCGTTGAATTCAAAGACTGTGTGTCGCCTTCGAGGACAAACTTGACGTTAAGTTTGGGGTTGTCGGACACGGTCCGGACCGCGTTTTTTACGGCGTCTCCCAAATCTTTGCTTTTCGCATGGGAAAGGGAGTATTCGTCGCGGCAGGATAAGATCAGAACCGAGTCGGAAGAGTATTCTTCCTTCATTTTGCAGAGAATGCTTTCGTATATTATTTTGCTCACGTTTGAGTCGTATTTAAGAAGTTCAAGTGCGTCTTTCCAGACTTTGCCGCTCATTTTAGGCCCCCTCGGGAAAAAATTACGTACATAATAGCACGGAAAAGGAATATAATGTTACTACATTTTTTGGAGGTTCACCTTAATGAGTGAAGAAAATCTGAACCAAACAGAAGAAACCACCGCAAAGGCCGAGGTTGCGAAGAAAAAGAAGAAGAACCTGAACACGGTTCTTCTGATATTGAGCATTCTTTTCCTCGTGGTCGGTGTCCTGTGTCTTTTGGTTGAGCCTTACAAGGCATGGCGCCGCAGGACTATTTCCGCGGAAGCCGTTGAGGCCATTCAGTCCGAGATCGAAGATACTATGATTACCATGGGCGACGATGCGGTAGTAACCTACGTTGTTCCGAAGAACGGCAACGAGGTCGCAGGCGAGACGTACGACTACTACGGTCTGGACGATGTCGCGCAGTCTTCTTTGGAAGCAGAAATAGAAGAGAACGAAGAAAATCTTCCCGACGATATCGTTCTTGAATGCGTCGGAATTCTCGATATCGACAAAATAGACGTTCACCTGCCTATCTGGGACGGCACTTCCAAGTACGCTTTGAGATACGGTGTCGGTCTTTACGAGGGATCGGTCACACCGGGCGAGGACGGAAACAGTTCAATCTTAGGTCACCACGCAAGAGACACGAAGACGATTTTCTACAGAATCGGCGAGCTTAAAGTCGGCGATACATTTACTGTTACGCTGGTGTCGGGAAGAGTTTTGACATTCAAAATCAACAAGATAAAAATCGTGCCGCCGTCCGAACTTATCGAGAACATTGAGGCGGATGCCGCAGAAGATGTAAAACAGTGCACACTGGTAACTTGCGTCGGCGAGTACGGTGTCGGATACAGAATGCTTTTCATCGCCGAGATGGTGGACGAAGAGGCCGATGCGGGCTAAATAAATTCAGCAAAACAAAAAAGAGAGGAACAATAAGACAATGGTCAAGGCAATTGTGGGTGCAAACTGGGGAGACGAAGGCAAAGGTAAAATCACGGATCTCCTCGCAACGGATTCTGATATCGTTATAAGGTTCCAGGGCGGAGCCAACGCAGGACACACAATCATCAACGAATACGGAAGATTTGCGTTGCACTTAATGCCTTCCGGCGTATGCCACAAGAACATTGTCAACATCATCGGCAACGGTGTTGCCCTCAATATTCCGAAGTTTACGGAAGAACTCAATAACCTGAAGTCTCAGGGCATCAACCCCAACATCATGATCTCCGACAGGGCGCAGATTGTAATGCCTTACCATGTGCTTTTCGATCAGTTGGAAGAGGAGCGCCTCGGAGGCAAGGCTTTCGGTTCCACGAAGTCGGGAATCGCGCCGTTCTATTCGGATAAATATGCAAAGATCGGCTTTCAGGTGGCGGAGCTTTTCGATAAGGATGCGCTCAAAGAGAAGATTAACCGCGTGCTTGAGACGAAGAACACGCTCATGGTGCATCTCTACGGGAAGGATCCGATTGACGCGGATAAGCTTTTCGAGGAAGTTGCGGGCTATGCGGATCAGGTGGCGCCTTATGTTGCGGACACGCAGACCTATATCTACAACGCAATCAAAGAGGGAAAGAAGATTTTGCTCGAGGGGCAGCTGGGCTCCATGAAGGACCCTGACATGGGCATCTACCCCATGGTCACGTCCTCTTCGACCCTGGCAGGTTACGGCGCGGTAGGCGCGTGCATCCCGCCATATGAAATCAAGGACATAGTCACGGTCGTAAAGGCCTATTCCTCCGCGGTAGGCGCGGGCGCTTTTGTTAGCGAGATTTTGGACCCCGAAGCGGCCGAGGAACTCAGAAAACGCGGCGGCGACAAAGGCGAGTACGGCGCGACAACCGGACGCCCGAGAAGAGTCGGGTGGTTCGACGCAGTCGCTTCCCGCTACGGCGTAAGATGCCAGGGCGCGACCGAGGTGGCTTTGACCATAATCGACGCTTTGGGATACCTCGATGAGATTCCCGTATGCACCGCGTACGAGGTCGACGGGGAAATCACCAAGGACTTCCCGAATCCGACAAAACTCGACCGCGCGAAGCCGGTTCTCGAGAAGATGCCGGGCTGGAAGTGCGACATCCGCGGCATCACAGAATTCGATAAACTGCCGAAAGAGGCACAGGACTACGTTCTCTTCATCGAGAAGGAAATCGGAGTTCACATTTCAATAGTATCCACCGGACCCAAGAGAGAAGAAATAATCAGAAGATAAAAAGCATAAAAGGGGGAGATATATGCGGGGAATTTTATCGAAAACGGCGGGCCTTGCGCTCACCGCGGCGCTGGCGCTCACCCTGACTTCGTGTGAGGCGAACACAACCGCACAAATAACAGGCGCCGCCGAAGAATACACCGAGGCGCTCCTGGATCTGCGGCAATCCAAACTCAAGCGCATAACCGAAGATAAAAAGGATATTTTCGAGTACATCGAAGCGGACGAAGACACGGAAGAAATTGCGGATGCGATTTTCGCGAAAACGGAATACACAATAGGCGAGGCGCAGGGCAGCAAAAAGGACAAAACCGCGACGTGTGACATAACGCTTGCCATTCCCGTAATCGAGGAAAAAGAAGAAATCGCAGGCGACATCGACGCCGTAAAACGCGCTGTCGAAGCCACAAACGGGACCGAAGACAAAACCCTCGCATTGGACTTTGTTTACGAGGACGACGCGTGGTATGTCACGTACGAATCTGCCAAGGAAATTCAGATTTTCCTCGAGGAAATCTACGCCGAAGCCGAAGATCTTTCAAAGCCGAAACTTACCGAAAACAAAGCCCTCGCGATGGTAGAAGAGTTCATCGAAGACATCAGGGAAGGCAAAGTGGACGAGGCCGAAGAACTCGCCGGCTGCAGCATAGAGGAATACCTCTACGCCATAGAAGATCCGGACCTGGACTACTACTATTCCGCAACCCAAAAACAGGCGGAGGATTTCTGTGTTGAATATCTGAATAACGCGACGTACGAACTGTCCGCGCAAGCCCCCGAAGAGGACGACGGCGTCACCAAAGTCGAGGTGACCGTGGAATGGACGGCCCCCGATATGGATGAAATTTCCGAGGCTGTAACCGACGACTACGACACGGCGATATTCACATACGTAACGCTCATCAGACTGAACGTAATCGAGTCCTACCAATACCACGACGACGTTGTAAACGACCTTGCAAAATATGTTTACGACAAGGCCGCGGAAAAACAGGGACAGACAGAACAAACAAATTTCGAAAAAACAATCGAGGTTGTCTGCGACGAAGACGGTCAAATCAAATTCTACCTGAAGGACGGCCTCATCGAACCTGCGGACGTAAATCTCTACGATTCAATCGGCCATATGAACGACGAGAAATTGAATAAGCTTTCGGACGATGCGCTGCAGTATATGCTCGACAACGGCCTGCTCGACGAAGACGACTACGACGACGTCTACTACCAAATCCACGGTCCCGCCGATACGGAAGAGCAGACAGAGCAAACAGAGGAGACAGAACAAACCGAGGAGGAAGTCTCGGATGAGGACATCCCCGAGCCCGAAGTTTTCTATGCCGGGGAGTAACTACAGTCCTATATATCTGTTATAATTTTCAACACAATTTCCAATATTTGCGGAGGCGAAGAACATGGCGCAGGAATTAGTAATTGTTCTGGACTTCGGAGGCCAGTACAACCAGCTTATAGCAAGAAGGGTAAGAGAACTTAACGTATACAGCGAGGTCTGGCAATACAGTGAACCCATAGAGAAAATCAAGGCAGCCAACCCGAAGGCCATAATCTTAACGGGAGGCCCGGCATCGGTCTATGCGGACGACTCCCCGAAGTGCGACAAAGCCCTTTTCGAGTTGGGAATTCCGATCCTCGGCATCTGCTACGGCGCCCAGCTCATGACCTACCTCTTAGGAGGGCAGGTCTCCACGGCACCGGTCAGAGAATACGGCCACACGGACGTAAATTTCGACAAGAAAGATTCTCTCCTGTTCGAAAACATCCCCGCAACAAATACCTGCTGGATGAGCCACACGGACTATATCTCCAAGCCCGCGGACGGCTTTGAAGTCACCGCGCACACGGATGTCTGCCCCTGCGCCGCTCTCGAGAACAAAGACAAAAAACTTTATGCGGTCCAGTTCCACCCCGAGGTTTCCCACACCGACAACGGTCAGGTTTTCCTCGGCAACTTTATAAGAAACGTCGCTGAGTGCAAATGCGACTGGAAGATGGATTCTTTCGTTGAAAGCAAAATCAAAGAACTCAAAGAAAAAATCGGCGACGGCAGAGTCTTATGCGCCCTGTCCGGCGGCGTAGATTCCTCCGTTGCGGCAGTGCTTCTTTCCAAAGCCGTCGGCAAGCAGCTGACCTGCGTTTTTGTCGACCACGGGCTCCTGCGCAAGAACGAAGGTGATGAGGTCGAGGCGGTTTTCGGACCCGAAGGCCCCTATGATTTAAACTTCATCAGAGTCAACGCGCAGCAGCGTTTCTACGGCAAACTCGCGGGCGTCACCGAGCCTGAGACCAAGCGCAAAATAATCGGCGAGGAATTCATCAGAGTCTTCGAAGAAGAAGCGAAGAAGATAGGGGCTGTGGACTTCCTCGTTCAGGGCACAATCTACCCCGATGTAATAGAATCGGGCCTGGGCAAATCCGCGGTAATCAAGTCTCACCACAACGTCGGAGGTCTTCCGGACTACGTCGACTTCAAAGAAATAGTAGAGCCCTTAAGACTCCTCTTCAAAGACGAAGTAAGACAGGCGGGTCTCGAGCTCGGAATTCCGGACAACCTGGTCTTCCGCCAGCCGTTCCCCGGACCCGGTCTTGCCATCCGCATCATAGGCGACATCACCGAAGAAAAAGTAAAACTTGTTCAGGACGCCGATCAGATCTTCCGCGACGAGATGGCAAACGCCGGCTACGACAAAGTTGCCAACCAGTATTTCGCGGCCCTCACAAACATGCGCTCGGTAGGCTGCATGGGCGACGAACGCACCTACGACTACGCCATAGTCCTGCGCGCCGTTACCACCACCGACTTCATGACCGCAGAAGCGGCCAACCTCGACTGGGAATTCTTAACCCGCGTCACCAACCGCATCGTCAATGAAGTCAAGGGCATCAACCGCGTTCTCTACGACTGCACCGGCAAACCCCCGGCCACCATCGAACTTGAATAAAACAGTATTCTAAAAACAAACCGAGCAGCGGAGAGACAAGTCACGAGAAACGAGGAGATTACGATATAAAAAAGACAAGACCGGATGTCATTTTTGACATCCGGTCTCATGAAAGGGAAAAAGCTTTATTTTTCTATTGCAAGAACACAATCTCTCTGCTTACTTGCATATGATAACCGGCATCCCAATCAGTTGAAATATTTTTCTCACTCTGGAACTGTGCTATCAGATTGCGGCCTTGACAGATAGCAATTTCTGCTGAAAAAGGACTAGTCTTTTCAAATGAAATTTCATTTCCATTTGTAAGTTTAAATATGATGCCACGAGTAAGATAAACATCATATGTTGGCACATTATCATGGAGCAGACGCTGATTTTCCTGAACGATATTTATAGATGTAATTTGTTCTTTTACTAAGACGTCAACCTGTGATGTGTCAGCCAGCCCGGAATGGATTTCGGAATCTGTTGAAGGCTCTATGTTCAGAACACAAACATCTTCGATGTCTCCGAAGTAGTCCAGAACGGTAGTGGTGTTTGTTAATTCTGCAGTAATATCATCAACATAGATGCCTAACCGTTCATATACCCAGTTGTTAAATGCCATCGGGTCGCAACGGTATTTTATAAAACATTTGCCGACCATATTCTGAAGAATATGGATAGAATTTGCTTTTAATCGAATATCTATTGTTTTCATGGTTTGTGCTCCTTGTATTATTCTTTTGTAAAATGTATTTTTTGAGTTTTGATGCCGCCGGTATCGTTGCTGGTACTGGATATGTTAATATCTACGGCCGGTGTACCGTCCGAGTTTGAAACTTCTCTATATGTTAACACGGAACCGTCGGCCATTTTTACGCGGAATCCGTTTCCTGAAGGAAGAGGAGTCTCGAGACCTCCGTAACCGGCTATGTCGTAAAATTCTTTTGCGGTTTCAACAGGATCTTGTGAGGATATGTGGCGAACTTTACTGCTACTTCCCGGTTCTCCGAAATATCCCGTGTCATCATTGATGGGTCCCTGGTCTGATGACAGGTACTATAAAATCTGGGAGGAATAGACGGAATGAGGATTTTAAATCCGGTGTTATACATACGAGGAGAACTATTATGGGTCTGTTTGACAAGCTTAAGAAGAACAATGAAACCGGCGGAGACGCCGCTGTTATGCAGGGTTTTATCGAGGAGTACAAGCCGGGAGAGAATCTTGTAAAGCCGGACGACGAGCTTCTCAGGTTCGGTGAAGGCATGCTCCCGAAGCCGATTGTTGACTTCTGGAAAGAATACGGTTTCGGTGAATACGGCGACGGCCTCATCAAGGTCGTCGATCCCCGCGATTACATGAACAGCCTTTATTCCTGGCTCGGGGGAAAGGACTTCAGCAAGATCCCGCTTCTGGTCACGGCTTTCGGCGACATTTTCTATTTCAGAAAGTTAAGCGACAGCGAAAACGACATGTGTATGCTGGATGTGCACTACCGGGAGACAGTTGTCTGCACTGATTCCTACGAGGACTTTTTCGAGGGATATATCTTAGATGAGGGCATCAGGAAGGAGGTCCTCAGGGAAGATCTTTGCAAACAGGCCGTCGAAAAGCTCGGAAAATTGAATCATGAAGAAAACTTTTTCTTCAAGCCGGCATTGTGCTTGGGCGGCGGAGAAGACATCAAGTACGTAACCAAAGGCAACGGCGCGGTGCACCACCAGGTGCTGCTTCAGATAGATGCATAAACAGTCTGAACCCACAGTATTTTTTCAAGGGCGCGAAAAGATATAGCCGGAAAACCGGGAGGCAAGAACAATGGTTGTTATCAGACCCAAAGTATATTTGCGTTTGCCGGATGTAGAGTATAAGTTGGATGAAGCTGATCGTCAGGCAGAGGAAACAACCGGGCGGCTGACTCACGAAGAAGTTTTCTCAAAAATAAGAGAAAGAGCAAACAAAATAGGAGATGCCACAGACAACGCCTTGTAAAATGTATTGCAATTTGCTTGCGCATCGCACAACAAAGTGTTATCTTTACAAAAAAGGAGGATAGAACAGTGGCTACAAAAACAGCAAATGTATCAGCAAGGGTTGAACCTGAAATTAAAGAACAGGCAGAACAAATTCTTGACAATTTGGGAATACCGATATCGGTTTTGATTAACTCATTATACAGACAAATAATTTACAACAACGGCGTGCCGTTTTCGCTTACAATGCCCGTCGGACCAAAATCTCGTGAAGAGATGACAGCAGCTGAATTTGATGCAAGAATGGAAACGGGATATCAGCAGGCATTGGCGGGGCAGGGACGCCCTGCAAAAGATGTTTTTGCGGATTTACAAGCGAGAATTAGCGAATGATTGAACAATATGATGTAATTGTGACTCAGTTTGCGGAACAGAGTCTAAATGAAATAGCAGATTATATCAGAATAAAGTTGCATGCACCTGTAGCTGCAAGCAACATTATCAAAATAATAGGAAATGCAATATATAGTTTGAATGAATTTCCGGAGCGTGTGACATTAACGGAAGAGGAACCGTGGAAAAGTCGTGGTATTCACAAGATGTCAGTGAAAAACTATCTTGTATATTTCTTGATTTTGGAAGAGCAACATACAGTATATATTACGGATGTTGCTTATGGTTTTCGAAATCAGAAGGAAGTTTTGGAAAACATGCCCATACGATATGAAAGTTTTTAGGAACCGGAGAAAACGGGTTTCCCGGGATTGCTTGCACAGAACCCCGGAATTACGCAACGTGAACTTGTTGAACATACAGACTTTTCCAGAAGTAAAGTACAACGAATAATGAAAAAATTAACATCCGAAGGAATTTTAATCAGAGAAGGTTCCGGAAAAACAGGTAGATGGAAAATCACGAGCAACAAATAGAAATTCTTAAGGCGGAACTTTCCGGCTATCAACATGAGAATCAGGTTCTGAAAGAGATTCTTGAAGAGGCAGGGGTGCCATACAAAGACAGATTGGAGTTTTGTAAATCAAGCGGTAAAGAGGAATACGAACCGAATCAGGGAGCCCGGATTAAACCTTTGCAGATAACTGATAATACGGCCAATTATTTCTTTCAGAAATTTTGGGGCCGGCAGGATGTTTATGATTTAAGAACCACAAATGTGAAGACCGGGAAGACGGGATACTACACACAGTGCTTTAATTTCTGGTGTGATGGATGTCATAAAAAGAAAAGAGACGGAGTTGCGTGCAAGGATTGTGAGTTTCGGGCGTACAAACCGCTGACGAAAGAAATTGTGCTGGCGCATCTTATAGGAAGACATCCGCTGGGTAATGATGTTTTGGCCGTTTATCCCATGTTGGAGAATAATACCTGCAGATTTTTGGTTTTCGATTTTGATAATCATACGCAGGATACAGAGGTGTCTGATTCCGCAAATGTTGATGATACATGGAAGGAAGAGGTTGATGCTTTGCGAAAAATTTGCGGACTACTCGGCATAGATTCTCTGACCGAACGCTCGCGATCCGGGCGAGGTGCCCATATTTGGATATTTTTCGAAAAACCGATTCCTGCAAAAACCGCAAGGCAGTTCGGATTTACGCTGTTAGAAAAAGGCGCGGAATCAGTTAATCTAAAATCTTTTACATATTACGATCGAATGATTCCGACGCAGGATGTGTTGCCGGAAGGCGGCCTTGGAAATGTTGTGGCACTTCCCTTACAAGGACAGGCTTTAAAGCATGGTAACAGCGCGTTTGTCGATGAGAATTGGAATGCATATCCGGATCAGTTATCGGAGCTTTGGAAGGTAAAACGTCTGTCTCCGGAATTCGTGGAACAATGTATAGAAAAATGGCAGGAAATGAATCCGTTCAGAGAAGTTGATTCGGATTCCAAGGAGAGAATAAAACCGTGGGAAAGCGGAAACCGATTTGTTTCACAGGATATTAACGGAATTGTGCAAATTACCCTTTCCAATATGGTTTATATAGACGCACAAAATCTGAGGCCGAGAATTCAAAATCAGATTCGTCGAATGGCGGCGTTTTCCAATCCTGTATTTTATCGTAATCAGGCAATAGGAATTTCGAACTACGAAGAGTCAAGATACATTTATCTCGGAAAAGACGAAAACGGATATATCTGCATTCCCCGCGGACTTGAAGAATCACTTATCGAAAAGTTACAAGCTGCCAAAATCAGATATGAGATTGATGACAAAAGAATATCAGGTAAACCAATCCGTGTTCGTTTTCGTGGAGAGTTGAGAGAATCACAGATTCCGGCGGCTCTGGAAATGGCAAAACACGATACAGGAATTTTGAATGCCGCAACAGCGTTTGGAAAGACGGTTGTCTGCTGTGACCTGATTGCAAGGAGACAGGTGAATACATTGATCTTGCTGGAATCGTCTGCTTTGATAGACCAGTGGGTTGACGCCCTGGAAACATTTCTGGAAATAGACGAAGAACCTCCCGAATACCAAACCAAATCAGGGCGTACAAAAAGGAGAAAAAGCGTTATAGGAAGACTACAGGGGTCTCATGATTCCCTGACCAGCATCATAGATATAGCAATGGTCGGCTCGGTTTGCAGAAAGGGCGAATTCCATCCGCTTCTTAATCAATATGGTCAGATAATTGTCGACGAATGTCACCATGCCGCTTCGCAAACCGTCATGGAAATTTTAAGTGAAGCAAAAGCAAAATATGTTTATGGCGTGACGGCAACGCCGATGCGCGGAGACGGTAAAGAAAAAATCAACACATTTCTTCTGGGCCCGATTCGATATAAATACACATCCAAAGACCGTGCGAAGGAACAGGGAATAGACCATTTGGTTTATCCGCGTTTTACACGTACGGTTGCGCCTCACCATACAAACGAAAAGATGCATCCGAACGAAGCATATGAAATAATCCGAAACAACTCCGTAAGGGAAGAGCAGATTCTTGCCGATGTGAAAACGTGTGTTGAGCAAGGGCGAACACCGGTCGTTCTTTCCAAATATCGCGACCAGGCGGAACGTCTTAGTAAAGAAATGCAAGCTTATGCCGACAAAGTAATCCTAATGCTTGGCGGCCAAAATAAGAAAGAACAAAAACGAATACGGGACGAACTTAACGCGGTGAACCCTGAAGAGAGTCTTATTCTGGTTGCCACGGGCAAGCTGATAGGTGAGGGTTTCGACTATCCGAGACTCGATACTCTGATAATGGCAACACCCGTTCGCGGCAGAAGTATAGTGGAACAATATGCGGGACGTCTTAACAGAGATTACAAGGGCAAAACGAATGTCATCATCTACGACTATGTCGATGCCCATATCCCTATGTTTGATAGGATGTACGCACAGCGACTGAAGGCATATCGTCAGATTGGATACGATATATGTACCGGCATACCCGGAGAAAAGCAGAAAGCAAACGCGATTTTCGATATCGATACCTATGGCGATATATATTGGCAGGATTTGGAAGAGGCAACAAAAGAAATAGTTATATCCAGCCCCCGTCTTAACAACTACAAAGTTAATCGCCTTATCTCGGCTTTGAAAGCCAGGCAGCAATCCGGGCTCAAAGTAACAATAGTCACATGGCATCCTGACTATTATAAATACGGAAAAAGCGATTTCAGAATGGAACTGATGGAACGCTTGCGACAGGCCGGTTTCCGAATCGAACTTGTGGAACAAACCTGTGAACGATTCGCGGTAATCGACAACAAAATTGTCTGGTACGGAAGCGTAAACCTTCTGTCCAAGGAAGATATAGAGGACAACCTTATGCGTGTGGAAAGCCCGGAAATAGCGTCAGAGCTGTTGGAACTCACATTCGGAAAAAACATTTCCATGCAAGAGTGGTAGAAATTTTATTATCCATTTACAAACAACACAGCGTGTCCGTAAGTGCGCACTTGGGTAAAATGTGAATTTCAATTTGCCGGGCGTCTGTAATTGCGCAGAAACAAATTTCCCCGCCGCTATACTCCGTATAGCAAAGAATTCATTTGAGGCTACTCCTCAAATGCCAAACATTTTTCACAAAAAAGCGGAGGCGGGGGCAATGAAGATCAGAACAAGAAAAATCTTATCCGTATTTCTCACAACAGTTATTTCAATAACGACAATACTGACAGCGGGACAAACAAAAATTGTCAGCGCAGCAGACGAAAATCCAACCATTTCGTACAGAACTCATGTTCAGGACTACGGTTGGCAAAGTTGGAAGTCCGACGGAGAGATGTCAGGCACAACGGGCGAGTCCAA
>Ga0065709_1029311_pt1 | contig 34457 bp, 29 predicted proteins | sample Hoacrofraction14_2_FD_59096 | JGI IMG/M metagenome (GOLD analysis project Ga0065709, IMG submission 59096) | Hoatzin crop microbial communities from Cojedes, Venezuela, sample from fiber fraction 14 v1 | ecosystem: Host-associated > Birds > Digestive system > Esophagus > Crop | place: Venezuela...
AGGCGCGGCGTTGACCGGCGTGGTGGCGACCTGGGCGCCGGCGCTGTAGTTGTCGTAGGCGACGTCGTACTTGGGGTCCACGTAGTCAGACGGGATCACCTGCAGGCCCGCCGAGTTGTCGGAGAGCGGCTGCGGCTCGGGAGCGGGCACCTGCGACGCGATGGCCGCGCCCTGCTCAGCGCCTTGCCCGGGGGCTGCAGGGGGCTCCCCGGCGTACGGCTCCTCCACGTACGGCGCCTCGGCGTACGGCTCCTCCACGTACTGGTCGTCCGCGTACCCGCCGCCGTCATAGCCGCCCGCCGCGTAGGCGTCACCCGCAGGCGCCTCCTGATACGGCTCGCCGGCATAGGGCTCCGCCGGCTGGCCGCTCTCGACCGCCACCGAGACCCCCTGGTCATACACCATGACGCCGTCCTCCGCGCCGCTGCCCTGAATCACCTCGACGTCCTGGACGGGTGCCGCCTGCGGGCGTGAGTCCGCCGCCTGGACGTCTGCCCCCTGCGGCTCCTGCAGCGGGTGACCGGAGAGGAAGGCCTCCTCCTCGACACGAAGCCGCTCCAACGTCTGTGCGTCGATGTTCTCGGCGAAGACCGCGAACTTGCCCGACCTCAGCGAGGGGTCGACCATAAAGCGCGCGAGCGGCTTGCCGATGAACTTGTAGTGGCGATGGTGGGCCTGCTGCTCGACAAAGACCACGAGCTCCTCTGTGATCTCGCGGTAGTAGGAGCGCATCGCCGCGTCGTCAGAGCCCGAGACGAGCACCGTGTAGAGCGCCGGCGCGGTGTCCACCCCGTCGATGACGAAGGTCTCGCTCTCCATCTCCTTGGCCGCCCGCTTGGCGAGCTTCTTGAACGATATAGGAAGCGCCCTGCCCGACGCGCCGGCCCCAAGGGCCTCGCTGACACGGCTCTCGAACGTCTTGATCATATTCATATAGTCTCATCTACCTCCCAGCTTGGTTCGCGCGGGCCCCTCAGGACGGCGACCGCGCTCACGAGCACACATAAGAGTACCGCAACCCCCGCCTCTTCCCACGTGGGGTAGGCCCAAGCGCCCTGATTCTGCACCCAAATAGCACCTAGGCTGAACGCAAGCACAAAGACACAGGCGATAACCTGCCCCAATACTGAATTTGTGGGCCGCACGTCGTGGTGCGCGACGGCCGACCCGACCGCCGCCCCCAGCGCGCATCCCAAAAGCTCTATCCACGTCTGGGCCGACGTCATGAGGCCCACCAGGGACTCGGAGGCGTCCGAGACCACAAACGAGGCCGAGGCCAGCTGCACGATCACGGCCGAGAAGAGCCACGAGGCGATGGCTGTCAGGAGGGCCTTGCCCGGCGTGAGGGCGTCCGCCGCAACCGCCACGCTCGCACCCGGCGCGCCCAGGCACGGCGCCACGAGGACGGCCCCCGTGGCGAAGCGGTCGCCGACGCCCACCAGGACCCACCACCCAAACGCCACGACGGCACAGACGGTCGCGCATCCCAGCGACGCCGCGCCAAAGTCCGTGGCCAGGGGCGCCCACGAGACGAGGGCGCCCACGGCGAGCGAGCCGAGCGGCGGCCAGAGCGCGGCGAGCGCCCCCACGAGCGCCGTCCCCCCGAGCACGTACTCCTGTCCCGCCAGGGACGCGGGCAGGGCGAAGGGCAGCAGCAGGTGCGCAAGGTATGCGCTCGTGGCCGCCGCCAGCATCCGCGCGCAGGCGCTCGTCGCCCAGGGGAACCTAAAGGTGATGGGCAGGCGCTCGACCACCTCGTTGATGTCCTCGCGAGGCTGGTCCTCCTCGGCCTGGGTGATGAGGTGGTAGATGGACTCGCCGCCCGCGCGCACGTCGCCACTTCCCACGACCACGTCGCCCGCGAGCTCCTCCATCGACCAGATGCGCTGGCTCTGGTCCGGGTCGAGCGCCCGCACGAGCGCGTCGCGGGCGACGTCGCCAATCTCGAGCGCCTGGATCTGCTCGTCTGCGGCACGCGCCTCGATCTTGGCGAGCGACTCGTCCGCCGTCGTCGCGACAAACGGGTTGCGCCCGAGGTATGCCTGCGTGACGACCACGGCGAGCGAGAACACGTCGGAGCGCTCGTCCACGAAGCCGCCCACGATCTGCTCGGGCGGCATGTAGCCCACGGTCCCCCCGCGCGCGTCTCCGTACCCCACGGCCGAGGCGAGGGTCGCCATGCCAAAGTCGCAGATCTTCACGACGCCGTCGTGGTCGATCATGATGTTGGTGGGCTTGATGTCGAGGTGGAGCACGCCGTTGGCGTGCGCGAAGGACAGCGCCTTGGCCACCTGGTCTATGAGGTAGGCGCACTCGTCGCCCGTGAGCCTGCCCCCCTCCACGCGGCCGAGCAGCTCGGAGAGGGTGATGCCGTCCACGTACTCCATGACGAGGTAGGCCATCCTGTCGTCGGCCTCAAAGTCGTACACGGTCACGATGTTGGGGTGAGCGAGCAGGCTCGACGTGCGCGCCTCCTTGAGCGCCTCGCCCAGCGTCGACGACATGCCCTGGTCCTGGCCCGCGCCGGGCGTCGATGGGTCGCTCGGCCCCAGGGGCATGCACTTGATGGCGACCCTTCGCTGCAGGCGCGTGTCCCAGCACGCGAGCACCGAGCCAAAGCCTCCCGTGCCGCAGTTCTGCATGAGCCGGTACCTGCCCAGGAGCATGGGCGCCTGCGCGGAGACCGCCTGCCCCTGCGCCTGCGGGGGCTGCTGCTGAACCTCTGTGGAACCGGAATCTCTCACGGGCGGGTCTCCGTTCGATCTGCGTTTGCGCCGTGTCGTGCCGCGGTATGTCGCGGCGATGCCTAGGTCAATTATGACGGTTGGCGGCACACATGTGAACACGTCACCAAAAACGCATTTGACCCGTGTCGGCATATGGTAGTATGATGCAACTTGCGCTGCTCACCATACATGCGGGTGTGGCGGAATTGGCAGACGCGTACGGTTCAGGTCCGTATGGAGGCAACTCCATGGGGGTTCAAGTCCCTCCACCCGCACCAGAGCATCTTCGACGCCCCATGACGGGGCGTTTTTCATTGCTCGTCGTCGTCAAAGAGGGACCAGTCGTCATCGGACTTCTCGTGGTTGAAGTAGCGCGTCCGCGTCTTACGCTCCGTCACGGCGGCGACGACGAGCGAGAGCACCATCCCCCCGAGTATGCAGAGCAGTATGATCCCGTATCTTGAGAAGAAGTCAGCCACCGGTGCCCCCTTCGAGCGTCCGCCACGTCACGCGACAAGTATATACTTGATGCTACCGTGCGGGAAACGGCCCGTGCGCGCCATGAGATACAAGGCCGAGACGAGAGGTACGACATGCTCGACATCAAGTTCGTGAGAGAAAACCCCGACGCCGTGGGCGAGGCATGCGCCTCCCGACAGAACGCGCACTGGGACCGCGACCGCTTTCTCGAGCTCGACGGCACGCGACGCTCCATCATCCAGGAGGTCGAGGGCCTGCAGGCAGAGCGCAACGCCGCGTCCAAGCAGATAGGCGCGCTCATGCGCGAGGGAAAGCGCGACGAGGCGGAGGAGGCCAAGGCCAAGGTCACCGCGAGCAAGACCCGCATCTCCGAGCTCGAGTCCCGTCGCTCCGAGGTGGAGCAGGAGCTCTTCTCCCTGGTGGCCGAGATACCCAACATCCCCGACGAGTCCGTCCCCTACGGCAAGGACGACACCGAGAACCCCGAGCTGCGCACCTGGGGCACGCCGCGCACGTTTGACTTCGATGCCAAGGCGCACTGGGACCTTGGTCCCGACCTCGGCATCATCGACTTCGACCGCGGCGTCAAGCTCGCAGGCTCGCGCTTCTACCTGCTGGGCGGCATGGGGGCGCGGCTCGAGCGCGCGCTCATCAACTTCATGGTGGACGCCAACGCCAAGGCGGGCTTCAAGGAGTGGTGGCCCCCCGTCATCACCAACCACGACACCCTCTTTGGCACGGGGCAGCTTCCCAAGTTCGAGGAGGACCTCTTCCACGTGAATCCCGACCTCTACCTCATCCCCACGGCCGAGGTCATGCTCACCAACATCCATCGCGACGAGATTCTCGACGGCGCCAAGCTCCCGCTCTGGTACTGCGCCTTCACGCCGTGCTTCCGCGAGGAGGCGGGCTCTGCCGGCAGGGACACGCGCGGCATCATCCGCGTCCACGAGTTCGACAAGGTCGAGATGGTCAAGTTCGCGCGACCGGAGGACTCCATGAACCAGCTCGAGTCCATGGTCGCCCAGGCGGAGTCGTTGCTCCAGGCGCTCGGCCTCCCCTATCGCGTGGTCACCCTCTGCACGGGCGACCTTGGGTTCTCGGCCTGCAAGTGCTACGACATCGAGGTCTGGCTGCCCAGCTACAACGCCTACAAGGAGATCTCGTCCTGCTCCAACTGCGGGGACTTCCAGGCGCGCCGCGCGGGAATTCGCTACAAGGACCCGTCGTCGTTCAAGGGAACGCGGCTCGTCCACACGCTCAACGGCTCCGGCTTGGCGGTGGGCCGCACCATGGCGGCGGTGCTCGAGAACTACCAGAACCCCGACGGCACCGTCACGGTGCCTGACGTGCTCGTTCCCTACATGGGAGGCCTCGAGAGGCTGGAGCCCGAGGAGGACGTCCGGGCGCGATAAGAATTTTTTAGAACAGTTGTTCTAAGGAATGCCTTGTGTGGGTATACTGCCCTCAACGAACGACGTCGATTGGAGGGCACCATGCACAAGCGTACCGTACAGCTCGCAGTGTTCGAGGACTGGGCAGAGCGCCGGGTCGTCACCCTTACGGCCTCGGGAGGGCTCGTCTTCATACACGAGCTCACCACGGGGGACGTCACGAGGGACGTCTTTGGCAGCGCGCGCCACACGCACGAGATATGCCTCACGGCACCCAACGCGAATCGCCTTGCGCAGGTGGTCGCCTCCCACCGTGTTGGCATGGTAGCGGCGCTTCGTCACTTCTTTGGCGCGGGTGATCCGGAGGTCGAGCCCCTTCGCCTCGTCGACCTCCTCGATGTGCTCGACTGGTGCGGCATGCTCTACACCTACACCAGCTCGACGTCGGAGGGGGGCGTCATACGCACGCCGTGCCTCGCGGGTTAGGTACCGCTTGGCACCTTGCCCGTGGGCGTGGCCCCGCACGGTAGTAGCATGGTCTATGGACATAACCTCGGCCTGTGGCAGTGGCAGCTTCCCGCAGGCCGAGGCCGTTGACTAGGAAGTCGCCATCACGTTGCATCGAAAAGGAGCGTCCCATGGGTCGAACGGCACTTATCACCGGAGCGTCCGGAGGCATCGGCAAGGAGCTGGCACGCGCGTTCGCACGCGATGGATGGGACCTCGTGCTCGTGGCACGCAACGAGCGCAGGCTCATGTCCCTTGCCCACGAGCTGACGACCGTCGACTGCATACAGGTGCAGGTCGTCGTCATCGACCTCACGGACGCGGACGCGCCCGAGCGTCTCCGCGCCCATCTTGAGACCAGCGGCATAACGGTCGACTGCCTCGTCAACAACGCGGGGTTTGGGGACTTCGGCGACTTTGTGGACATTCCCGAGGAGCGGCTGCTCTCCATGATCGAGCTCAACGTGCTCACGCTCGCACAACTCACCTACCTGTGTGCCATTGACATGAAGGCACGCGGCCACGGTTACATTCTCAACCTCGGATCCATCGCCAGCTTCTTCCCCGGACCCAAGATGGCCCTCTACTACGCAACCAAGGCCTTTGTCCTCTCGCTCACCGAGGCCCTTGCCGAGGAGCTTCGCCCCTATGGCGTCACCGTGTGCGCGCTCTGCCCCGGTCCCACGAGCACGTCGTTCGACAAGAACGCCCGCATGGCGCAGTCGCCGCTCTTCAAGGAGGATCGCGCCGCAAGCGCCGAGGAGGTCGCGGCCTTTGGGTACCGTGCGCTCATGGCCGGCAAGGTCGTCGCCGTACCCGGCGCGCTCAACCGCCTGGGCGTCTTTGGCGTGCGGCTTGCCCCGCGCGTCGTCGTGCGAAAGCTGGTGGGTCTCGTCCAGAGCACGAGGGCCCAGGCATAGCTCAACGTAGATCGAGACAAGGCTCGGTCTATGGCCGCACGAATCGCAACTTCTTTGAGACGCCTACGCCCGTCGTCCGTATATTAAGGCGAGCAAGCAAAAGGTCAGAGACCACGGGCGCGCGTCAAGGGAGGAGCGTCATGCAGGAGCTTTTCATCGCAGCGGCAGCGATCTTCTCGGCGATCGTGGGACTTTGGAGCGTCAAGGTCTACATGGACTGTTACGGGTCCCTCAGGGTCAAGGGCGAGTAAGGCTCACCGCAGACTCCTCACACCACCTCCCCTCCCGTGCGCCTCCCGACCACACGCGTCGGGAGGCGCTGCGCTTGACTCAGTCTATCTGAAGTGACAAAGGTACGTGGTACACCAAGTCAACCAAAACCGCCAGCATCGATGCATTTTCCTACGGTGCCGAAGACACCACGACGTAGTGGGCACCACTGCCTTCGCCCACAAGCTTCAAATCCCCACTGTTCACAAGGCTCCGAAGCTGTCGATACGCCTGTTTCCGGGTAAGGTGTAGGAGTTCCATTACATCTCTGTTTGCTATGATGCCACCCTTCTGCCGTGCAAGTTTCATTATCAGTTCTGGGTAACGCACCTTGTCGATATCGGATTGACGAACAAAATCGATTTCCTTGCCGATAGCTTCGTACACTTTACCGCTGAGGATATACGTGCGTGCGGTGGATGAGCCACGCGCCTCAACGAGCCCCACTTCAACGAGGGTCTCTATCGTTGACCTCGTAACGGCATCTGTTATATTGAGTTGCTCTGATAGGTCGGTTACCTTGAGACGACGCTGGTGCTTGAGTGCATTGAGGACGAGCAGAGCTCGCAGCGATAGAGGCTTTCCCATTCGCCCCTGCTCCTCGTTAAGCATCTTCATGAACAGCCTGTCGGGAGCACCCCGGGCAATGTAGACACTGACGGTCGTTGAGGTGGATGCCGAATAGTCGGGGAGAGGCCTACCGTACCGCAGAGAGCCCTCGAAAATGCGATCTACGCCTCTTCCCGTTCTCTCGGCGAGACCCACACGCTTTAATGCGTTCATGAGACACTGATTGCGCCCGCGCGGCTCCACATCGAGCAGAGTGTCGACGGTGACACCATCAATGAATCCTCCCGGATTCGAGATGGTAAGGCCCTCATCGTTCACGAGAACCCGGACAGCACCCAAGGCGGCGTAATCACGATGCCCGAAAGCGTTGACCAGAGCTTCGCGAAATGCCCTGTGATCAAACTCAGGAACGGAGACTCTGAACAACCCGTCCTCAACTTCACGCTCTGGGTTCCAAGGGTTGAGCATCTCGAACATCTTCTCTATGGTGTATAGGAGCGACTGACTGAAGTCTTGGTTGACCCTGACCTCGGTTCCTTCAAGAACTTGAAATATTGCTGACGAAGCTGGTACGATGCGTTTAATGACGTCGCGCTTACCAGCGAGCAATATACCGGTTACCGTGGGTACCCGTTTACCGTCCACATCAGCCGTCATTTGCAAAGCTGCAAGCATCTCGTTGTCGGGAAGTTCAAGGAGCGTCTGGTCGCTGCCAGAACTGTGCTTGAGGATTTCTCGGATTCTTCTGAGCTCCTCTGGGTCGAAGTCGTCCATGCCGGTATCCGGAACCGGGAACGCGGAGTAGTCGAGCTGACCGATAGTTGATAGTCGCGTGATAATCTCGTAAGGATAGAGCGGGACGCACTCTGGAGTCCCATCTTCCTTAATGCGCCGGCGCATTATCCTGCCACTCCTCGTTGCAATGATGGCCCTCGACTTGGGCACTTCGACTCGTGTGATTTGAATTCCCGTCTCGTCAGGCAACCCGTCTTCGCTCGGATACAGTGTGGTGACCCTCACCGCCACCGGCGGCATGGTCTTGTTCGCAATCAGAGCGGCGAGCCGAGTCACGTCCTTGTGTGCCTCGTGTACACCCGTAGGAGTACCATTGTCCTCAATACCGAGGTAAATCTGCCCGCCGTCGGTGTTGCTCATTGCGACGACAGCATCCATAAGTTCACTGTCGGGCAGCTTCTTGAGGTCACTCTTGAACTCGATCTTAAGTGTTTCCTTCTCCGGGAGCCTATCCATTTGTTCCTACCTCGTTCGAGTGTGATTGATTTCATTATAGGACGAGAATAGGACATGTCCCATAATTATTAGGAAATGTCCTATTTTGTCCCATTTCATAGCATAGAGATGAAAGCTCTGGAGACAGATTATTGTAGGTCAGCCTTCGATTGAATTCTTGTCAATCGATTTACAACGACCATCTACCAACATGCCAAGCGAGTGGCGGACGTTTCGTTGTCCTGGTATCACAACGGCACCACCACGGCACCATGATGCCGAAAAAAGGCCAGGCACATAGCCTGACCTTTCTTTTTCTGGTGCGCCGTGCAGGATTCGAACCTGCGACGTCCTGATTCGTAGTCAGGCCCTCTATCCAGCTGAGGTAACGGCGCGTGCAAAAGGTAGGATGCCACTATTTAAAACCAGAGTCAAGCCGCACACAGAATCCAAACGAAGCGCCACCTCACGTGGTGTCGCTCGCCTGCGCCCGCCGCCTCAGGCCTCATCCTCGATCACATACAGCGGGCGGCGCTTCACCTCGGTGTAGATCTTTGCCACGTAGAGCCCTATGATGCCAATGCTCAGCAGGACCACCCCACCGAGAAACACGATCACGCACATCATCGACGGCCAACCCGGAACGGGGTCTCCAAAGAGGGCGTACCTAAGGACGAGAAACACGATGCCGAGAACCGCGAGGATGCACGTGATGAGCCCCACGAGGGAGACCATCTCGAGCGGCCATGTCGAGAACGCCACGAGGCCGTCGATCGCATAGCGCACGAGCTGCCAGAAGCTCCAGCCTGTGCCACCGGACTCGCGCTCGATGTTCTCGTAGGCAATCCACTCGGTGTCAAAGCCCACCCAGGCGAAGATGCCCTTGGAGAAGCGCGTGCGCTCCGGCATGTCGACGATCGTGCGCACGACACGACGACGCATGACGCGGAAGTCGCGCGCGCCGTTCTTGATGTCGATGTTGGCTATGCCGTTGATGAGGGAGTAGAACTTGTTCGCGAACCAGCTCCGTATGGGCGGCTCGCCCTCACGCGTGGTCCGATAGGCCGCCGCAACGTCGCAGCCCTTGTCGTGGATGGTCGCAAGCATCTGCTCCAAGAGCTCGGGCGGGTCCTACAGGTCGACGTCGATGAGTCCCACGAAGTCGGTGCCAAGCTCGAGCGCGCGACTCATGCCCGCGAGAAGCGCCGCCTCCTTGCCAAAGTTCTTCGAGAACGATATGTAGTGGACGGAGTCGTCCGTGGCCTGGCGCTGTCTTATGAACGCCAAGGTGTCGTCGCTCGACCCGTCGTTGACAAACACGTACGACGTGATGAGGCCGCTCTCCCCGTAGAGCTGGTCCATGCGCTCGAAGAACGCCGGCAGCGACTCCTCCTCGTTGTAGCAGGGAACCACGAGGCAGAGCGTCTCGTGTCCGTCACCGCTCGCACGCTGCATCCGGCATCCCTCCTCCCAGAAAGAAGCTACTCTTCGTAGCCGCTAGGTTCACGCATCCTCTCAGCCCTCACCACATCACATGAGGTGGGCAGACAACATGAAAGATATAACCGTTCGTGTTGCCTTTTGTCAATTCCAGCCTCCTCGTGCCACATCCCACCCTCTTCCTACAGCTCAACTTCCCACCCCATATAGTTGGGGCAGATTTAACATGAGATGTAAAATCTGCCCCAACTGCTGGTAGAGCATGTCGTTCAAGACCTCGTGCTCTAGCAGGACAACATGCTGCACCCCATAGAGATCAAGCGCGGCTCATCGCCAAGTTTGAGCATGACCAAAAGTTTTCACCCTCGACCGCAGCAGCGTGCCGCGTAGTACGGTTGCCATAGTATGCATGGCCCATAAGCTGAGTGCGTTAGACAAGATGACCTACGTCATCCCCGCGTAGATTGGTGTAGCGTATGTCGTTAGCGTGTCATAGAAACCCATATCGCTTCTTCTTTCTCTCCTCGATCTGCAGAAACCATGTCCGTTCAGAGCTGCGGCATTTATCCAAACAGACCGACACCCTTTTCGGAAATGGTATTTTCCATCCCCTGGATAAGTCCCGTGGACAAATTCTCGTTTAGAGTTTATTCCTAAACTTTCCGATGGGTGTACCCTCAGCATCATGCCACTTGTCCCATCCGTTGCATGAACCACCCACCACAACCGCTCCAGCCGCAGAGGGAGTGTCCATAATAATGTCCTCTATGAGTTTCCCATCGCGTCCCACGTACTCATCACGAATGGCCTTTGCCCTGTCAGGTGTGTATGACGCCGTCTGAGAACACACCGGCGTCCCAGCGGGAAGTACGTACTTTCCTTTTCGAACAATCATGGTAGCCTCTATGGTCTCGATTGAGCCACGAGGTCTATGGCTCATATAATATGATCCGTCAGGAATGTCGCCAGCCTCTGTGCGCTCTCTAATCTCGGTTGTTACCTCCTCGAATATCTTCTCCTTGCTCACACGCTCTGGCCTAGGATAAACCTGTCTGCCTTCAAAGGAGGAGAGTAGCTGCACTACAAGATCAATATCGAGTGCGAACAGCTCATTCTTTCCAAGACGTGAGCGATCAAAGATGTTGTCGAGCATTGTCTCCTTTTCATCGAAATCATCGACCTCAATGGCAAACTTGCGCTTGAGTCCCGTAATGTTGGCATATCCGTTCTTCTCAAGAAACCGCATCCGACCAGTAAAGTTATCAGTGTTTGTCTTACCAATCTTGACAAGGCCATCAACAACGGTGGTCATCACATAGATGATTCCTTTCGACATAGGGAACTCCCTTCTTTCTACAGGCATGTGGCCTCGGCTAGAGGTTGAATATGTACGTGGCTATTTTGGACTCTCAACCTGCAAAGAGGTCTGTCCAGAAGAGCTGTGTGTCGCTCTCCTCGTCTCCCCGACCCGCCCAACGCTGGGCGAACTCCGCCGCGTCGCGTCTCGTGCCTGCCATGCCGCCCCCTCTGTCCGCTGCTGAGGACATTCTACGTGTGCTGGAAGTGGACCTGCACGGCGTATCGGCAACCGAGAGACAATTGGTGTTGAGGTATGGACTTCCAATTGCCTTCTTTGTGACGGCGTTTAAAAAGTAACTCCAAATTTGAGTGATATCCAGTTTTACTTATTGCATAACAGGCATTTCATAAATCATATGTATATTTTGGAGTCGCTTTTTAAATTCACCTTTGCGATTGGCTTTTGCATCGCCGCAGCTCAGAACCCATGCCCAAAAGGTACGGTTCTTCATCTGTGCCATAAGGACACTCATAAAAATGCAGGTCACAACCTGTGATTTTGTGGGTAGATTCACAATCCCAGAAATAGGGCATCTTCTAGAGACAAAGTGGTGATTTCGCAAGGAGGTATAAAAACCCATATGCTGCATCGAGCGTCCCGTAAAACGCCTCTCAGAGCCTCGCGTTGACATACGTCTAAGCAGACTAAGACCGCGACCCCGACACCGACGAGCGACGCCGCATCATCGGCGCGTGACTGGAAGGCGTGGGAGGCCCGCAAGGCGGAGCTTCTCAAGAGGGCGTTGGAGCGCGACGCTTAGCCCCGTCTGTGTGGCGTTGGTGGAGCCAGCGGAAAATCAGAGTCAAATGCAAAAGTTGATTATTAGCTGATTAATTCGCCCTTTTCCCCGAAATTAAATTGAAAGGCCAGATGAGACACCCCATCTGACCTGCTGTTTTATGGTGACCCCGAGTGGATTCGAACCACCGACACCGAGTTTAGGAAACTCGTGCTCTATCCCCTGAGCTACGGGGCCATGCGAATGCTTATTCTAGCACGGCAGGAGCGCAAATCGGCTGTCTCACAGAACTTTACGAGCCCGCCAAGAAACGCACCCACCCGCCTATAGAATTTTTTTGAGATGGTTTCTGGGCCGCTACGTATAACTAAATCGAGGAGGGTATACGTAAAGGTCATCGAGACAAAGGAGAAGAACATGGCTGACGACAAGCATCTGGACGAGACCATCGACGAGAAGCAGGAGATAACCGAGGAGGAGCTTGAGGACGTCATGGGAGGCTTCCACCGTCCCAGACCCCGGCCCAAGGTCAATGACAATGACAACGAGGACTATATTCGCAGGCCCCTCTAGGCATCCCTTGCGACACACATCGAACTAAGAGAGGACCAGGGGTCGAGAGACCTCTGGTCCTCGGTTGTGCGAAGAGGTGCGTCAGCCCGCTGCCGCACGACCCCTCAAGCACACGGCAAGCTCCTACTCCTCGTTATCCACCTGCTCGCCCTTCTTCTTTGCCTTCTCCTTCTCGGCAGCGGCCTTGCGCTCACGCTCCTTTACCTCATGGATAAATTTGTTGACCTTCTTGTCGGTCATCGCGCGTACCTGCTCATCCGCCTTCTTGCGCAGCGGACGGGCTTTCACGAAGTCATACACAAAGGCACCGATGATGCACACGTACGCAAGCATGATGAGTATGAACTGGGGGGCGATGGCTCCCTCGGTGGAGGCACCCATGGTCTGGTTCAACCCAAACGATATGATCGTGCATCCCATGCCAATGCCCAGCATAATCCACCAGATCTTCTGGGAACGGCCATAGCCCTCCGTCTGCTCGAGAATTGTGTCGCGCACCATCCGTCGCCGATCATCACGGTCGCGTTCCTTCTCACGCTCTGCCTTCTTCTCGGCACGGGTCATCTCCGATTTGGGCTTCGACGAGCTCTTTCCCGCCTCGACCACCCTCACCGATCCCGCCTTATCGCGAACCGGCTTCGCGCGCGACGCCGATCGCCTGGTAAACCCGTAGGAGTCCTCCTGATCATCCGCGGGCTTGCCGTCATTGTCGCGGTCGGTCTTTCTCAGCTCGTCACGGTTGGCCTGCGCCTCCTGGCGCGCTCCGTCGATAACATCACGCAAAGACATGCTGTCAGCCTTTCCTCATCTGGGCCCTGGGGCCCTCACAACTCGCGTACTCCGTACGGACGTGCCGGGCGGACGTGCCTCCCATACATACCATTATGTACCGAGCGGCGCAAAGGTCTCGCCCGTCAGTATCTCAAACGCCTCCTCGTAACGACGCGACGTCCCCTCGATGACCTCCTGGGGCAGATGGGGCGGCTCGCCCTCCATGTCCCAGTTCTCGCGCAGCCAGTCACGCACGTACTGCTTGTCGTAGCTCGGCTGGACGCGTCCCTCCTCGTAGCCCTCGGCGGGCCAGAAGCGGCTCGAGTCAGGGGTAAGGCACTCGTCGATGAGCGTGAGCTCACCGTCCACCAGCCCAAACTCAAACTTAGTGTCCGCGATGATGATGCCCCTCCCTGCCGCGTAGTCGGCCGCCTCGCGGTAGAGCCTGAGCGACGCGTCGCGCAGCTGCTCCGCCATGTCGTCGCCCACGATCTGAGCGCACCGCTCGAAGCTGATGTTCTCGTCGTGCTCGCCCAGCGCCGCCTTGGTCGAGGGGGTGAAGATCGCCGCCGGGAGCTTCGAGGCCTCGGTGAGGCCGTCCGGCAGGCGAATGCCGCAGACCGTGCGGTCCACGTCGTAGGTCTTCTTGCCCGATCCCGTGAGGTAGCCACGCACGATGCACTCGATGGGCACGGGCTCGGCCTTGCGCACCACCATGGCGCGACCCGAGAGGTAGCGCTCGTAGGCGCGGTAGTCCTCGGGCAGTCCCTCGGGCGCGAGCGAGACCATGTGGTTGGGCATGAGGCCCTTGAACCGCTCGAACCAAAAGGCCGAGATGCGCGTGAGCACCTCGCCCTTGTGCGGGATCTCGTCGGGGAGCACAAAGTCATAGGCGCTAATCCGGTCGCTCGCCACCATCAGGAGCGTGTCTCCGCAGTCGTAGATGTCCCGTACCTTGCCATGGCTGTCGGGTCGCAGCTGCTCTGTCGTCATAGGTGTTCCTTTCCGGGAGTCCCCTACTCGCCGATCTGCAGGGATGACTTGATGCCCTGATCGACGGGGATGCGAATGGTAAACGTGGTGCCTCGGCCAAGCTCAGACTCCACCAGTATGCTGCCATTGTGCTTGTCGATGATCTCCTTGGTGATGGACAGCCCCACGCCGAGGCCGCCCGACGCGCGCTCGCGGCTCGCGTCCGAGCGCCAGAACCGCGTGAAGGTCCGCGAGATGTCCTCCTTCGCGATACCGATCCCCGTGTCCTTGACCGCGATGAGAGCGTCGCCCCGGTGCACGGAGATGCTCACGAGCACCCAGCCGCCCTCAGGGGTGTAGCGCATCGCATTGGACAGCAGGTTGGTGATCGCCTCGCGCATGAGGTCAGGATCGACCCTAGCCTGGCATTCGCCATCCCTCGTGTTGTCCTCGAAGCGCAGGTGGAGGCCGCAGTCAGAGAAGAGCTGGTGCTGCATCGAGACGAGCCCGCTCACGAGCTTGACGAGGTCCGTGGTCTCAAACTGCACCTTGACCGAGCCGTTCTCGAGACGGGAGAGCTTGAGCATGGCCTCGACCAGCCGAGAAAGGCGCCGCGTCTCGGCGGTCACGGTGCCGAGCCGCTCGTCGTCGGCCGGGAGCACGCCGTCCTGCATGGCCTCGACCGTCGCGAGCATGGCCATGAGCGGCGTCCGCAGCTCGTGTGCCACGTCGCTCGTGAGCCGCCGCTCGATCTTGATGTCGTGCTCGATGGTGGTCGCCATGTTGTCGAAGGTCTCGCCCAGCCGACCGATCTCGTCCTCGCCTGAGAGCCCCGTCCGTGCCGTGAGGTCGCCATTGCGAATCTGCCGGGCCGTGGAGGTGATGATCTGTATGGGCGAGGTGAGCGCGCGCGATGAGAAGACCGCCATCACGCAGGCGAGCACCACGGCGATCGCCGAGGCCACCGCGATGCCCACGTACGAGTTGTACCTGAACTTGGCATCCGCCTTGGTGATGAGGGCGTTCGAGCTGCTCGCCCACATGTTGACCTTGCCGATCTCCTCGCCTGAGCTCGTCATGATGTCCGCCGTGACGGTGGTCTGCTCGTCAAAGGTCACGGGAAGGGAGTCGGTCATGCCCTCGTCGCTCTCGGGCATGTCCCACTTGTCGTCGTAGACCACGATGTCCTCGTTGTCCACCACCTGGATCATGACATCGGAGGAGACCTTCGAGGATGACTCGGCATACGAGAGGACCTTCTCGGTCCAAGATCCGTCATGCTCGTACTGGCTCGCGATCTTGGCGGCCGTGTTCTCGGCCAGCGTCTGCATGTTCTCGCGCGTGTAGTTCTTGAACTGCCCCTCCCACACGGACGCCAGGACGAGCACGAGGATGCCCGCCGTCATGACGGCCGTGAGGGCGAAAAAGATCATCATGCGCGACCGGAAGCTCGCGAGCGGACGGTGACGGGGGCTGGGCTTCACGGTATTGTAGGAACCCCTGGAGACGTCAGAGCCGGAGCTTGCGTCGGCCACGTCGCGGTCGACGTCGGAGAAGTCGGACATCGGCCCTAGCCCTTCTTTCCGGAGTCACCAGCCTTGTCCTGCTTCTGGTTGGCCTCGAAGCGGTAGCCCACACCGTGGACGGTGTAGAGCCAACGCGGGTTGCGCGGGTCGTCCCCGAGCTTCGCGCGGAGGTTCTTTACGTGGGAGTCGATGGTGCGCTCGTAGCCCTCGAAGTCGTAGCCGAGGACCTTCTCGACCAGCTCCATGCGCGTGTAGACGCGGCCGGGGTTGCGCGCCAGCGTGTTGAGGAGCTTGAACTCGGAGGCGGTGAGGTCGATCTCCTCGCCCTCGCGCGTGACCTTGTGGCCGCTGATGTCGATGACGAGGTCGCCAAAGTCGAGCACCTCGAGCTGCGGCTCGTTCTCGGTGTGGGCGCGGCGCAGCAGCGCACGGACACGAGCGATGAGCTCGCGCGGCGAGAAGGGCTTGATGAGGTAGTCGTCGGCACCCAGCTCGAGGCCGATGATGCGGTCCTCGACCTCGCCCTTCGCCGTGAGCATGATGATGGGCACGTTGGACGTCTCGCGGATGGTGCGGCACACACGCTCGCCGGAGAGCTTGGGAAGCATGAGGTCAAGGATGATGAGGTCAAACGCGTGCTTCTCGAACTCCTCGACGGCGCTCTGCCCGTCTCCGACCCCCCTGACGAGATACCCCTCCCTATCGAGGTAGGCGGCCACCGCGTCGCGGATGGTCTTCTCGTCTTCCACCAACAGGATTCGCTTCTCGTCTGCCAACGTGGACCCCCCTTATGCATGCTCAACGTGCCAAAGCGCGTCTCCCAAGGCACGCGCCTCGCTACTACATTAACTATACACAATATTAGCGCAACTTCGCGTGTCAGCGGACAGACGGTCGGGTATCTCGCCTCCCTAGACCTTGAACGTTCGCACGGTGACCGACGCGGGAATGCCGGTGTCCTGGTCCTTGACGGTGGCGTAGGTCACAAAGGTGTCGCAGGTCCCCGCTCGCGCCGGGTACTCGCCGTAATCGACGGCCCGGTTCACCGCCTGCAGGACCGCATAGGTCCTGTCCTCCGTGTTCACCACAAAGTACGACGCCTGGCTCTTCACCACAAAGAGGCCATCCTTGCCGCTCACCGGGGCCGACGGCTCGCGGGAGAGCGCCACGAACGACCCGTCGCTCGTCCCTATGTAGGTCCCCATCTCGCCGAGAAGCCCACCCGTCGAGTACGACGCCTCGATGGAGACCGCAAAGACGTCGCCGATGCGCGTCGCGTTGAGCGGCTTGACCGTCTGCGGGAGCACGAGCTGGTCGACCACCGAGGAGAGGTCGTCGTCGAGCGAGTAGGCGGTGGCACCGTAGTAGACGCCCTCGTCGGCGCGGACGCGCGGCGTGAGCGTGACGACGCCGTCGGACACCGCGGGGTCGGTCGCGAAGCGGCCCGGAGACTCCACCACGACGGTCGCGTCGTCGGCTCCCGCCTCCCAGAGGTACGCGTACGAGCTCTCCTCGGTGCTCTCCCCCGTCGTTGACGGCATGACGAGCCAGATCACCTTCTTGCCCGAGACCGCAAGAGAGGGCGGGTCGTAGTTGGCGTCGGCCTTCCAGAGCGTCGACACCTCGCCCGTGAGCTCCCCCTTCTTGAACGAGGATGCGTAGAGGACCCACGAGCGCGTGATGAGGTTGAGCTCGACCCAGGCAAACGCGTCGTTCGAGCAGCACACGTCATAGATGACCGTCGTCACCTGATCCTTGGAGCGGGGCTCCTCCACCACGTCCACGAGCTTTCCCGAGCTCACCGAGAAGGCCGAGGCCTTGACCATGGGATAGGCGGACGACCCGGCGGAGGTCGCGGGAATCCAGTCCTCGTCGCCGGGCAGAAGGACGACGCCCACGGGGAGCTCGTAGCTCTTCTCGTCGGTGAGCGGAAGGTCGACGCTCTCGAAGTTGGACTCGTTGGTGGTGGGGTCGATGACGTAGTCCGCCTGTCCGGAGTCCACAACCGTGGGCTGTCGCGTGGTGTCCCCCTGCGAGTTGCAGGACGAGAGCACGCCCACGGTGAGCCCCGCGACGCCCGTCGCCGCAGCCGTCTTGAAGAGGCCCCTTCTCGTGACGGAGCGCGGGAGCGGGACGCCGGGCTGCGGGTAGTCGCCCTGCCGCCCCATGCGCCCATGACGCGCGTTCCTTGTCCCGAGAAGCCCCATGGCTCAGTTCCCTCAGTTCCCCGCCACGGCAGCAGCCTCGCCTGCCGCCTGCCTGAGCGCGATGCTCAGCTGGTCGGCGCACGAGGTCTTGCGCGGCCCGCACGTGTTGCCCTCGAGGATCGCCGCGATGCGCTCCGTGGGCTCCCCCTTGACGAGCTTGCCGATGGCCGCGAGGTTACCCTTGCAGCCGCCCTCGAACGAGACGCCCTCGATCGTGCTTCCGTCGTCGCTCAGGTCGATGTGTATGGCCTTGGAGCAGACCCCCCGCGGCCGATAGTCAAAGTGACGCATGCCTCTCACATCCGAATCTTAATGCGCTTATCCGTCTCGACACTATCTACGATGTCGTTATAGGTCTCAATGAGACGCCTGAACTCGCTCATATTGCCACTGGTAGTAAAGTCCGACCACTCAGCAACGTTCGTGGCTACAAACTGCTCTATGCTGACGACCTCAACCCGCTCTCCCATACCCGCGTCATCCGCAAGACCACTTGCGCTCGCTACCCGCTCCTTCACTGTGACGATGAAAGGGCGCAGACCACGATTGATGTTGTCAGAGCACTTTTTGATGAGTGCCTCCGTTGGTGCAGCGGTTACATGTATGGCGGTATCACCGACAAAAAAGTCCCCAGGTCTCCCTGTCTGTTCATCGGCAGTGGAGACCGCGTTCTCGTCATAGCTCCTATCGGGGTAGATGATGGATAGCTTGGCACCTACGAGATGCTGGAGAACCTGGCCAACATACTTAGTCCCACCAGCTTGTGACTCCTTTTGCCTCGCAGCAGCGATGATGCGCGCAATGCGAGCAGAGACACTCAAGGATTCGTCTATACGTACCCTCATGGGCTCCTCGTTAAAGAAGTCCTGGACACGATTTACCCACCAGTCACGTATGAGCCCCGTCTCAGTGAAGCCCCTCTCATGAATCTGATTGAGCAAACTCACGTATTCCGCAACAAGAGAAAGGTTTCCCCTTGTCGTTCTTCCTCCCTCGCTGGCGAGCATCTCATGAATCCCATACTCAGACAAGATCGACCTGACCCTAGAACCGCTCAGACTCGCTATTTGTCCCTGTTTGTTTGTCTTAATGCTGTCAGGGTCTATGGGAAGACCATCTCGCTTTGCGATGTCGCTATATATGAGGACGGCGGAAAGCCTGCCCTTGCTCGTCACGTCATTGTCAACGCGAAACTTCTCAAGTGCGTCGAAGGGATACTCCATGACATCTCTCCAGTCAGGTTAAACAGCCATGACGCAGGGGTCATCCACCGTCAGAGCACTTGTCGAGGACTTCGCGAGGGGAAGCAACAACTCATGTACAAGATGCCGCACCACAGGCACGCAAACGGCATCCCCCATGGCAAAGTAGGCGGCATTGTAGTCCTCGGGCAGCACATAGTCGTCTGCCCCCATCAACCGAGCCGTCTCTCGCGCCGTGAGCAGCCTTGTGTCTATCCTGCCATCTTTGCCCTTGTGAACGACAATTTGTCTGCTCGACCCTCCGTTGCTCGTTCTGAGACACCCCGCAATCCCATCGAACCTGAGCTCGAGTCTTTGCTGATGGTTTCTCGTCCGGCGGTATCCCGTGAACCATGACCTCGAACTTGACATGAGCTTCTCCATATGGCGATTGGGGATGAGCTCTATCAGATGCTGTCGCCTCTCTTCGTCGTCGAAGGGGGCATCCATCTCTAGAACGTCCTCCAAGCTCACTGATAATCCATCAGGCTTTGGAAGGTTCCACCACACCCATCCTTCAATCTCCGCCGCCGCCTTTTCCATGCTTGGGGATGATGACCACGACACGGGGCCGTCGAGCCTCAGTGACTGGGGAATCTCGTCGGAGAGATACCCCACAAGAAATACCCTTTTTCGAGATTGCGGAACCCAATGGCGCGCGTCAAGCAACAGAGCACCCACTTGGTAGCCAAAGGACTGAAGACCCTCACAGACGTTCTTGAGGTCCTGCCCACCGTTGCTTGTTATCAAACCAAGAACGTTCTCAAGACAGACAACCTCTGGCTTATCTGTCGTCTCATCGAGAACGCGCAGCCACTCTCCCACAAGCCCAGACCTTTTGCCGTCAAGTCCAAGATACTTTCCCGCAAGCGAGAGGTCCTGGCATGGAAAGCTCGCCCATGAGAGATTTGCATGGGGGATGTCGCTCCCCCTCACATCCCTTATGTCACCGAGCACAAGACCCTGTGACGGATGGTTAAGCCCATATACAAGAGCTTTCTTCTCAGAGACATCGTTAGCCCAAACAACGTCAAAGTCCGAGGAGAGCGCAAGCGACGCAAGTCCGGACCCTGCAAAGAAATCAAGCGCGGAGAGCCTCTCCCCGCTGCTCGTGTATTCATGTCCGAGCGAGCTCGCATCACATATCACGTTCAGCAAGACGTCCCCCCTCTCATATGGACTCTAGCCTACCCGTTGGAACGCTCCCCTAGCCGCGCGAAGTTGGACCTGCACGGGTCCGTCAACTGTCGAAGCTCAGGCCCTCGAGGCGGTCGAACACCACGTCGACGCGCGTGAGGAAGCTCCGCGGGTCGAAGATGGCGTCGAGCTGCTCGGCCGAGAGGGTGCACGCCGGGTCCGCCTCGAGGCGCTCGCGGAACGTGGGACCCGCCACGACCTGCTGGACCTCGTGCCAGACCTCCATGGCGTTGGACTGCACCACCTTATAGGCGTCCTCGCGGCTCATGCCCGTGTCGACGAGCGCCAGCAGCGCCTTGCTCGAGAAGATGAGACCGCGCGTGCGGTTGAGGTTGGCCTCCATCGACTCCCTGTACAGCATGAGGCCGTCGATCACGCGGATGAGGCACCGGAGCATGTGGTCGAGCGCGATGAAGGAGTCCGCCTGCGCGACGCGCTCGGCCGAGCTGTGAGAGATGTCGCGCTCGTGCCAGAGCGCCACGTTGTCGAAGGCGACCTGCGCGTTGGCCTTCACCACGCGGGCGAGGCCGCAGACCTTCTCCATCGTGATGGGGTTGCGCTTGTGGGGCATGGCCGAGGAGCCCTTCTGCCCTTTGCGGAACGGCTCCTCCGCCTCTAGGGTGTCAGTCTTCTGGAGGCTTCGCACCTCCGTCGCGATGCGCTCGCAGGTGGCAGCACACGTGGCGAGGACGCCCGCGAGGTAGGCGTGGTGGTCGCGGGAGATGACCTGCGTGGAGAGCGGGTCGTACGAGAGCCCCAGGTGCTCGCACACGTACTCCTCGACGAAGGGGTCAATCGACGAGTAGGTCCCCACCGCGCCCGATATCGCGCCCACGGCGACGTTCGCGCGGGCGTCGAGCAGGCGGTCGAGGTCGCGCCGCAGCTCCCAAGCCCAGCTGCCGAACTTCATGCCAAAGGTCATGGGCTCGGCGTGGATGCCGTGGGTGCGACCCACGCAGAGCGTGTCCCTCTCCTCGAAGGCACGCCGCAGGCAGATCCTGCCAAGCGCGCGCACGTCCTCGATGATGAGGTCCGTCGCCTGCGTGAGCTGGTAGCAGAGCGCCGTGTCGCCGAGGTCCGAGCTCGTCATCCCGTAGTGGACCCAGCGGCTGGGCTTGGGGTCGCCCTCCGGGACCTCGGCGTCGATGTGGTTGCCCATGTCGGTGAGAAACGAGATCACGTCGTGGTTGGTCACGGCCTCGATCCGGTCGACCTCCTCCTTCTCGAAGGCGGCGTGCGCACGGATGTAGGCGGCCTCCTCGCGCGTGATCCCGACCTTTCCCATCTCGGCGTGGGCCTCACAGGCGAGCACCTCGATCTCCTGCCAGATGGCGTACTTGTTCTCCAGCGTGAAGATGTGTCCCATCTCGGGGCGCGTGTACCGCTCGATCATGGTCTCCCCCTTCGTGTCTCGCCTGTGAGGCGTCTCTCTTTGTGAGTCTGAGTCGCTCTCCTCGCGCCTACTCCTCGTCGAGCAGACCCTCGTCGAGCTCCTCCTCGCCGCCCACGTCTACGGCCTCCTCGCCGTCGTCACCGCTGCCCAGGCCGAGGTCGAGCATGCCCTGTGCTGAGGAGTCCTTGGCCGGCCGTGACTTGTGCGCCACCATGCGCGCGACGGCCGAGACCTTGTCGCCCTCCTGCATGTTCATGACCTTGACGCCCTGGGTCGAGCGCCCGAGCTTGGATATCTCCGTCGCCTTGACGCGCGTCATCATGCCCTCGACGCTCACGATCATGAGCTCGTGCTGGGGGCCCACCACCTTGCAGGCCACGAGGTTGCCCTTCTTGGCCGTCATGGCGATGGTGAAGACGCCCTGGCCGCCGCGATTGTGCTCGGGGTACTCCGCCACCGGGGTCCTCTTGCCGTAGCCGTTCTCGGTGATCACGAAGAGGTCGCCCTTGCCGTTGGATATCTCCATGCCGAGCATCTTGGCGTCGCCCTTGAGCGAGATGCCGCGCACGCCCGAGGTGTTGCGCCCGGTGGGACGCACGCGCTCCTCGTCAAAGAGGATGGCCTTGCCGTCCGTCGAGCAGAGGATGACCTTCTCGCCGGGCTTCACCCTGCGGACGTTCACCAGCTCGTCGCCCTTCTTGAGGTTGATGGCGATGAGGCCGTCCCTGCGGCTCGTGTCATAGGAGCTCATGGCCGTCTTCTTGACCATGCCGTCGCGCGTTGCGAACATGAGGTACTCGTCGTCGGGGAACTCGCGCGACGTGATGATGGCCGTGGGGTGCTCTCCCTCGGAGAGCTCGATCACGTTGGCCATCGCCGAGCCACGCGCCTGGCGCGAGCCGATGGGCAGCTCGTGCACCTTGAGGCGGTAGACCTTGCCCAGGTTGGTGAAGAACATCACGTAGTCGTGGGTCGAGGCCACAAAGAGGTCCTCGACGAAGTCGTTGTTCTTGAGGGCGAGGCCCCGCATGCCCTTGCCGCCGCGGCGCTGCGAGCGGTAGGTGGCGACCGGAAGGCGCTTGATGTAGCTGCCGTGCGTGCAGGTCACGACCATGTCCTCCTCGGCGATGAGGTCCTCCACGTCGAGGTCCTGCGCCTCGAGGCCGGATATGGTCGTGCGGCGCGCGTCCGAGAACTTGTCGGAGATCTGGTTGAGCTCGTCCTTGACGACCCCCAGGATCTTCTCCTCGTGGGCGAGAAGGTCCTGGTAGTAGGCGATGCGCTCGTGGAGCTCCTTGATCTGCGCCACGAGCTCGTCGCGCGCGAGGCCGGTGAGGCGGCGCAGGCGCATCTGCAGGATGGCCTCGCCCTGCACCTCGTCGAGCCCAAAGCGCTCGTGCATGCGGGCCTTGGCCTCGGCGTCATCGCGGCTCGAGCGGATGATGTGCACGATCTCGTCGATGTTGTCGACGGCGACGAGCATGCCCTCCTTGATGTGGACGTCCTTGAGCGCCTTGTTGAGGTCAAACTGCGTGCGCCTGGTCACCACGTCCTTCTGATGGGCGATGTAGTGCGATATCATCTCGCGGAGCGACAGCGTGCGCGGCACGCCATCGACCAGCGCGATGTCGATCACCGAGAAGTTGGTCTGGAGCTGCGTGCGCTTGTAGAGGTTGTTGAGGACCACCTGCGGCACGGCGCCGCTCTTGAGGTCGATGACGATGCGCATGCCCTTGCGGTTGGACTCGTCGCGCATGTCGGAGATGCCGTCGATGCGCTTCTCGTTGACCTGCTGGGCGATGCGCTCCTGGAGCGTGCCCTTGTTGACCTGGTAGGGAATCTCGGTCACCACGAGGCGCTGGCGGTTGCGGTTCTGCTCCACGTGCACCTTGGCGCGCACGGTGATCGAGCCGCGGCCGGTCTCGTAGGCCTCGCGGATGCCGTCGGTGCCCATGATGATGCCACCCGTGGGGAAGTCGGGACCGGGCAGGACCTTCATGAGGTCGTCGGTCGTGGCCTCGGGGTTGTCGATCATCATGCAGACGGCCTTGGTGACCTCGGCGAGGTTGTGCGGGGGCACGTTGGTCGCCATGCCCACGGCGATGCCCGAGGACCCGTTGACGAGCAGCTGCGGGAAGCGCGCCGGCAGCACCGCCGGCTCAGTCAGCGACTCGTCGTAGTTGGGCTGCAGGTCGACGGTCTCCTTGTCGAGGTCGCGCAGCATCTCCATCGCCGAGTAGGTGAGACGGCTCTCGGTGTAGCGCATGGCCGCCGGGGGGTCGCCGTCGATCGAGCCAAAGTTGCCGTGACCGTCGACGAGCGGCAGGCGCATCGAGAAGTCCTGGGCCATGCGCACCATCGAGTCGTAGATGGCGGAGTCACCGTGCGGGTGGTACTTGCCCATGACCTCGCCGACCGTCCACGCGCTCTTCTTGTGCGGACGGTTCGGCACGATGTGGGCCTCGTTCATCGCGTAGAGGATGCGGCGGTGCACCGGCTTGAGGCCGTCACGCACGTCCGGTAGGGCGCGCGCCACGATGACGGACATCGAGTACTCGAGAAACGAGGTCTTCATCTCGGACGCCATGTCGGTGGGCTTGAGCGTGCCTCCGTGGATGTCCTTGAGGTTGAGGCGCGTTCCCGCCTCGTCCGATATGATCTTCGAGACGCCGGCACCGGCGAGCGAGCCCAGGCTCGGCTGGGTGTCGCCGCCCTCCTCTCCGTCATCGCCGAGCTCGACGTCCTGCTCGTCCGCGTCCTGCGCGTCGGTGAGGTCGTCACGGTCGGGCGTGTCATCGCCGGGCGCGCCGGCGGCGTCTCTTCTGTCCTTGTCGTCTGCCACGTCTGTGCCTTTCTGTTTGGATGCAGGGGCGCTGATTCCGGGTCCTAGATGTCGAGGAACCTCACGTCCTTGGCATGGGTCTGGATGAAGTCCTTGCGCTTCTCGACCTGGTTTCCCATGAGGTCAGAGACCGCGCGCTCCGCGGCCATCGCGTCCTCGATGTCCACCTTGAGGAGGATGCGGTTCTTGGGCTCCATGGTGGTGGTCCAAAGCTGCTCGGGGTCCATCTCTCCCAGGCCCTTGTAGCGCTGGACGGTGTAGCGGCTCGCGTCCTCGTACTTGGCGGCCTCGACGGCAAGCTCCTCGTCGGTGTAGATGTACCTGCCGTTCTTGCGCCCCTTGGGCTTGAGCTGGTAGAGGGGCGGCTGCGCCACGTAGATGTAGCCCGCCTCGATCATGGCCCGCATGTAGCGGTAGAAGAAGGTGAGCAGAAGGATGCGGATGTGCGCGCCGTCAACGTCGGCGTCGGTCATGATCACGATCTTGTGGTAGCGCGCCTTCGAGATGTCAAAGTCCGGCCCCACGCCGGTGCCGATGGCCGTGATGAGTGACTGGATGGTGTCCGAGGAGAGCGCGCGGTGCTCCTGGACGCGCTCGACGTTCAAGATCTTGCCACGCAGGGGCAGGACCGCCTGGATCGAGCGGTCGCGCGCCATCTTGGCGGAGCCGCCTGCCGAGTCGCCCTCCACGATGAAGAGCTCGGTCATCTCGGCGTCACGCACCGAGCAGTCCGCCAGCTTGCCGGGCAGCGACGCGCTCTCGAGCAGCCCCTTGCGCCGGGTCGCCTGGCGCGCCTTCTGGGCGGCGAGACGCCCGCGCGCGGCCTGGGAGGCCTTCTTGAAGATCTCCTTCGCCTGGTTGGGATGCTCCTCGAAGTAGTCCTTGAGACCGTTGCTCACGACCTTGTTGGTGAGGCTGCGCATGTAGGAGCTTCCCAGCTTGGCCTTGGTCTGTCCCTCGAACTGCGGGTCGGGCAGCTTCACCGAGAGGACCGCCGTGAGTCCCTCGCGCAGGTCGTTGCCCTGCAGGTTGGGGTCCTTGTCCTTGAGGAGCTTCTTGCTGCGGGCGTAGTCGTTGACCACCTTGGTGAGCGCGGCGCGAAACCCCTCGAGGTGCATGCCGCCCTCCTCGGTGTAGATGTCGTTGGCGAAGCTCATCACGTGCTCCGAGTAGCTCTGGTTCCACTGGATGGCCACCTCGACCTCGCCGCGCTGGTCGGAGGGGGCGTCGACGGGCGTCGAGCCCTCGATGTAGATGGGACGCGAGCAGTTGGGGAGCATCTTCTCCTCGGCGTTGAGGAACTTCACGAAGTCCACGATGCCGCCCGCGTAGCAGAACTCCACCTCGCGCGGCTCCAGCTCACGCTCGTCGACGAGCGTGATCTTGAGGTTCTTGTTGAGGAAGGCCGTCTCCTGGAGATGGTCGTGGAGCGTGTCCCAGTCGTAGACCGTGGTCTCGAAGATCGTCTCGTCCGGCCAGAACGTGATCGTGGTTCCCGTCGCCTTGGACTTGCCCACCTTCTCCATCTTCTTGACGGTCTTGCCCTTCTCGAACTCCATCTCGAAGATGCCGCCGTCACGCTTGACGCGCGCGACGAGGCGCTTGGAGAGCGCGTTCACGACGCTGATGCCCACGCCGTGCAGGCCGCCCGACACCTTGTAGGCGTTATTGTCGAACTTGCCGCCGGCGTGCAGGATGGTGAGGACCACCTCGAGGGTGGGCTTGCGCTTCTGCGGGTGCTTCTCGACGGGGATGCCGCGTCCGTTGTCCTCGACGGTGATCGAGTTGTCCGCATGCACCGTCACCCTGATGCGCGAGCAGAAGCCCGCCATGGCCTCGTCCACCGAGTTGTCCACGACCTCCCACACGAGGTGGTGCAGGCCCGCCGCAGACGTGGTGCCAATGTACATGCCCGGCCGCTTGCGCACCGGCTCGAGCCCCTCCATGACCTTGATGGAATTGGCACCGTAGTTCTCGTTTGTGCCATTGCTCTTCTTTGCCACGTTTGTTCCTCTCTCAAGACAGCAACCAACAATTCTACGACAAAAGCCCCGTAGTGTCTTGGCTCAAGGGCAAATGAGGTACCAAAATCTTTCGTTTTCCCATGAGAGACGCTCTGACCCCGTTATTTGGGCTAAAAACTATGTGCCGCTGTCCAACCACGACATGCGTCTCATGGAAAGCTCAACGGCCCGAGAAGCGCTTTGCCTGAGTGGCTCGGGGAGGCCTGAGACCATCTCATCGACCCTGCGGGACTCGCGCCTTCCGAGCGGGGGCAGGTCTACCACATCCGTGGGTGCCTCCCTCGCCGCCTGCCGCTCCCCCTCGACGGCGCGTGCCACCGGCCTGAACGCGTCGCTCGACACCTTGAACTCGATTCCCGACACCTGCAGGCCGCCGTTTGCCAGCCGCCCGAGGTAAAGCTCCTCGTTGGCACCCATGTCCACCACCTGGGAGTGGGAGTCGAGGTACACGCCGAGCACCGGCGCCTCGTCGCGGCGGCGCGCGGCCCTGAGATAGACGCCGCACGTGTGCCTACGCTCTATGTCGCCGTTGACCTCGTTCCAGACGAGCGCGGCGCGCTGCGTGTCAGAGAGGCCGGACGCCGAGCCAAACAAGCCGCGTATGACCTCCGCGGCCGACGAGGCGCGTCCCCGCGGCTCCCCGTCCTCCCAAGGCTCCTCGATCTCCTCATCCATAGCTGATCACCTCCGCGCCGTCGAGCAGCTCACGCGGGAAGTATCCCAGGTTCACGGTCGTCACCACGGTCTGCATGCCCCCCTCGACGAGCCCGAGCGCGGCGTCGCGACGGGAACCGTCGAGCTCGCTCATGACGTCATCGAGCAGGAGCAGCGGACGTGCACCCGTTATCTCCTCCGCGACCTTGACCTCCGCCATCTTCCACGCGAGGGCGACGGTGCGCTGCTGGCCCTGTGACCCGTAGGTCCGCGCGTCGCGCCCGCCCACAAAGAACGAGAGGTCGTCTCGGTGGGGTCCCACGAGCGTCTGGCCGCGCCTCAGGTCCTCGGAGCGCCCTCTTCTCAGGCGCTCCTCCATGAGGCGACGCACCTCGTCCCTCCCGAGCCGCGTCGCCTCCTCGCCCAGCGAGCACCTGTACGCGCAGGCGAGGTCCTCTCCCTCGCTCATGTCGGCGTAGATTTCCTCGACCTTCTCGGCGAGCCGCGCAAAGAGACGGAGGCGCGCGTCTAGGAGCGCGGCGCCCCCCACCGATATCGACGCGTCCCAGGCGTCGATGAGCGACGAGTCGCAGAACTCGCTCTTGAGCAGACGGTTGCGCTGGTCCACCGTGCGCTGATACGTGTCGAGCACGTGGCCGAACGAGGGGGACACGCACCTTCCAAAGGAGTCGATCTCGTCGCGCCTCATGCGCGCCCCGCGCTTGACGAGCGAGAGGTCGTCAGGGGTGAAGAGCACGCTCATGAGCGTCTGGGAGACGTCACCGGCGTGACATCCCTTCCCGTTGACCTCAAAGCGCCGCCGCCCCTCGCTCACCGTGCAGGACACGTCGACCACGCGTCCGTCGCCGGTGAGCCGCATCGACGCGCGGCCGCGCTCGCATCCCTCGCGCACGAGCTGCACGGGGCGCGCCTTGCGAAACGACCCTCCCGTCGTGAGCACCTGGAGGGCCTCGACGGTGTTGGTCTTTCCCCTGGCGTTTGACCCGTGCAAGATCGTGACGCCCGCGCCCAGCGAGACGTCCTTGTGCTCGAAGTTCCTCCAGTCCCTGAGGGAGAGGCGCTCGACCCCGAGACCCATCCCCTACTCCCTCATGGGCATCAGGAGGTAGACGAGGCTGACCTTGCCCGATGACCTGAACACGGCCGGCTGCATCGAGGACTGGAGCTCGATCACAAAGGTACCGTCTCCCTTGAGCAGACCCACGTAGTCGAGGACGTACCGGTGGTTGAGGGCGATCGTGGCGGACTCCCCCTCCGCCTGCACGTCCACCTCCTCGCGGGAGTCGCCCTGCTCCTGCGACATCGCCGAGAGGACCATGAGCTGTCCGTCCACGTCAACCTCCATGTGGACAGACGAGTTGGGCTGTGCCACGACGGACACGCGTCGAAGCGCGTCCGCGAACGTCGAAGAGCTCAGCTCCACGGACGTCACGTGCGAGGTGGGCAGCATCCCCCGGTAGTTGGGATAGGGCCCCTCGATGCGGCGGGACACGAAGACGGTGTTCCCAAACGAGAAGACCACCTGGTTTCCCGCCATCCCCACCGTGATGGACTCGGTCATGCCGGGAAGCCCCAGCACGTCGTGAAGGGTCGCGCCGTTGACGATGACCTCGAAGGGCTCGGTCGTGTCCTGCCCCTCGGCGGTCGACTCGCACACGGCGAGGCGATAGGAGTCCGTGGAGACCATGCGCACCGTCTGACCCTCGACGGCGAGAAGCACGCCCGCGAGGATGGGGCGGCTCACGTCCTTGGACGTGAAGCGGTGGACCATGCCCGCCATCGCTCCCAGCAGGTCGCTCGGGAGCTCGATCGAGCGCTCGAGGTCGAGCTCGGGGAACTCGGGAAAGTCGTCGGGACTTATCGTGTTGAGGCGGTATCGGGACTTTCCGCAGGTGATGGTGGCTTGTCGCTCATCCGACTCGAGGGTGACCGCAGCGTCGGGCAATGCCTTCACGATGTTTGCCATGATGCGACCCGAGACCACGCAGACACCCTCCTCCTCGATGTTGGCGGGGGCCTTGTGACGGATCGATACCGTGAGGTCGCTCGTCTGGAACTCGACGGTTCCCTCGCGCGCGGTGATGAGGATTCCCGAGAGCACGGGAAGCGTGGAGTTGGATGATATGCCCTTGTTCGCGGTCGTGACGGCTTGGGCGAGTGCCGACTGTGTCACGCTAAACTTCATGCGGTCCTCCTGTCCTTGTTGGTGTCTCTATTATCTTTTTCTTTTCTATATATTTAGATTGAAAGAATAATAGGTCCTGTCGAAATGTTGAATTCTCCCTATATGTGCTTGTACATGGCTTACCTCTATTGTGGTTTGACTACTTTTTCTCTCGTCTCCATCTACCGATAAAACCTGTTGAAAAGTTTCTCTTCATTGACATGTAAGTTATGAACATGTCCCATAAGGATTTCGACATGCTTTTGTCGTTACGTCGAGTCGGTGATGGAGTCTTGGAGCGACTCGACGCGGTCGACGAAGATGCGGTCCTTCTTGGAGAGCTCGTCCACCCACGCGATTGAGTGCTTGACCGTGGCATGGCTTCTTCCGCCAAACTTCTTTCCTATGTCGGCGAGGGTGTTGTCGGTGAGGCTCCTGGTGAGCCAGATGGCAACGTGTCGAGGCTCCATGAGTTCCTTGTTGCGCTTCGAGCCGATGAGGTCCTCGTGGGCGATGTCGTAGAAGGCCTCGACCGACTTCTGGATCTGATCGACCGTGATGATGTGCTGGCCGGTGGGCCACTTCTGCTGGGCGATGTGGACGACGTCGTCGCGGGTGAGCTGCTTGCCCGAGACCTCCCTCTGGTGGGCGAGCATGAGGCACGACTGGACGTATCCCTCGATGACCCTGATGTTGGTGCCCGACCTCTCGGCCATGATCTTGAGGAGGTTCTCGTCTATAGTCGCGTCGAGGCCGGGTATGTGCTGCTCTTTTGCATCCTGCTTCATGCGCTCGTAGAAGGCGGTTATGAGGTTGAGTTTGAGCTCGTAGTCGGGCACCTGGATGCGCACGGTCACACCTGAGTCCATGCGGCTCGTGTCACGCTCGTCGAACTTTGACTCTCCCATGCCGAGCTGTGAGGGGGAGCGGTCGGCCGCGAGCACGATCTGCTTGCCGTGGGCCATGAGGAAGTTGAACGTGTCGAAGAAGAAGCGGATGGAGCCCGCCGCCGTGCGCATGTTCTGGATGTCGTCGATGATGAGAACGTCGACGGACTGGTAGCTCTGCCTGAGCGCGGCGCGCACCGATATGGCCTTGTCGTTCATAGCGCGCGCGTAGTCCTGGATGAAGTCCGCCGCCGTGCGGTAGATGCACGTGCGCTTGGGGTCGTTGTGGTGGATGTAGTTTTGTATGGCGCGAAGCAGGTGGGTCTTGCCGAGGCCGCTCTTGCCGTAGATGAAGAGCATGTTGTAGTTCTTGTTCTCCCCGTTGGCAACCTGCTTGGCGGCGTCGAAGGCCATCATGTTCTCCTCGCCCGCGACGAAGCGGTCGAAGGTGAGCTTCGAGTCGGCCTCTGGTATGTCAACGCCAGGAAGCGTGAGTGGGTCTGCCTCGACGGGTTTCGTCATGTCAACCTGGTTTGGATATGACTCTGACCGGGCGTCGGACGTCTGCCTTGTGAGCTGGGCGAGCTCCTCCTGGGTGACCGAGGTGGTTGGAGTGACCGTCTCGCCCTTTGACTTGGTGAGATCGACCTCGAGACGCATGGGTTGGAAGGCCGCCGTCGCGAGGCACCGCTCGATGATGGGGGTCTGTTCCACGATCTTTCTCTGGGCGAAGCCGAGGTTCGTGCGTATGACGAGAACCCCCTCGTCCAGGCCCGCCGCCTCACAGCTCTTGATCATGGCGAGGGTGGATGCGGGAATATCCTCGCCCTCGAGTAGGTCAAGCACGTCGTTCCAGAGAATCTGTGCGTCTGAGTCCATGTTCTCCCCCGCCAATGTTGAAAAGTGACTATCCATTATACGGAGAACTCAACAGCTTGACACACGAATTTTGTGGGGTCAGCGCATCCCCATGGTCGAGAGGTAGGTCTGACCTGCTTGGGTGAGGGTGTGCTTCTGCTCGCTCTTTCGGCGAATGGTGAGTCCGGTTTGGTCAAGACGGTCGAGTTCGCGGGACCAGGTGGGCTGGGACATGCCGTGAAGTTTTGAGAGGTCCTTTGGTCCCACGGAGTCGTGGGTGGCGAGGTATGCGAGCGCAAGCCTTCCGCGCTCGCTCACGTCGATGAGCGTGGCGGGGGGCGCGGGCTGTTCAGTGGCAGCGACGTCGGCGGAGTTTTCCCTAGGTGGTATGGCCTGAGGCTGCGGTGGCATGGTGGGAGGCCAGGGAGGCGCGGCTTGGGGCGCGTAGGGCTGGTAAGGCTGAGAGGCGTACCACGCGGGTGGGTAGGCATAGCCCTGGGGTATGGCATATGAGGGGGTGGACTGTTGGGAGGCCTGTGCCGGAACGGGCATGGCCGCGTAGCCGGTTGATGGGTCTGTCGCAGGTGAGGCTGGCATGCTCGCCTGTCTTGCGACGGCTCCGTGTGGCGGTTCCCCGGTCTCCCCCTCCCGTTTGGTGTGGGCTGAGAGCGTGACGATGGTTCCCCTGCATATGTTGTCCTCTATGGTGAGCGACCCTCCCTTGTCGGCCATGTACTGGCGCACGTAGGGAAGCCCCGACCCAACTCCTCGGATGTAGCGCTTCATCTCGTCGGTTGCGGAGGTGGTGCCGTACTCGAGCGCGCGGGCCTTCTCGGCGATGCCCGGACCTTGGTCGCAGAACCGTATGACGTCGCCACCGGAGAGTATCGAGATGGAGGGTTCCGTGAAGTAGGCGTGGATGAGATTCTCGACGACCTCTCTGATCACCATGAAGGGTATGGTTCCCCCCTGCTCGTGGGAGAGGTTGGTGACGGTCGAGGTTATCGCCTCCAGATAGGTTCTGACGTCAGAGGGGTCTATGACTACGACGCGTGGGGCGGCGGCCGCGTCGTCAAACACGGCGACGCGCGCCGGATATGTTGGTGTGAGCGACTCGTCTCTTGACGAGTCTTTTCTTGGGGCCTTGTCGCTGCTCGTGTGGCCCTCCTCGACGAGAGGATAGAACGTATGTGGCAATGTGGTGCTCCTCTCGTCGGCTCTTCTGGGCGGTTGGTCCCAAGGCCCTCTATCGACAAAGTTTCGTCCTATGTTGAATAATAAATAATACTTTCACAAGGAAGAAAGTTTTCAACATAAGTAAGAAAATTTGTTAATTACCATGTGTTTATTAATTAAGTTGTTGTTCTTATACATTATGGCGGAGAAAAAATATAGCAGATATAGAGAACATTTCAAATTTTGAGGTATATGCAAGAAATATTTGATGCGTTATCTGGCTGGAAGTGAGTCTTGGGTGGAAACGGCCTTTTTCACCCACATGCGAGAAAATGGTGCGTTTTCCTCGGAGAGTTTGACACCTGCAGGTCAAGACCCCTATAATCCTATAGCTTGACTGTCAGCACGATGGGGGGCGCATGCCCGAGGAGGAATTGCCATCATGAAGCGTACATATCAACCAAACAAGCGTAAGCGCGCCAAGACCCACGGGTTCCGTGCTCGTATGGCGACCAAGGGCGGTCGTGCCGTCCTCGCCCGCAGGAGGGCCAAGGGCCGCAAGAGCCTGACTGTCTAGCCGTCGGCTGCTGTCGCGCTGTCATGATGACCATCAAGTCCAAGGGGGAGTTCCAACGCGTCTTCCGCGAGGGTGCGAGGGCCAATCGTCGGACGGTGCGGGTCTGTGGTGTTACGTGCGAGGGTGACGGTAAGGTTGCGTTTGTCGCTGCCAAGAGACTTGGCACAGCCGTATTGCGCAACAGGAGCAAGCGGGTGTTGCGCGAGGCCATGCGGGAAGTCGGCGTGGTCGACGGGTGCAAGGTCATATTGTTTGCGACGAGGGCGACGGCGAAGGCGCATCCGCATGACGTCGCCTGCGATTTGAGACAATGCCTTGCTCGGCTGGGGTTTGCGCAATGAGTGGGAAGAACATCGCGAAGTCGCTGATTACGGGACTCATTCGCTTTTATCAGTGGTGCATCTCGCCACTTTTTCCACCACGGTGCATATACCAGCCTACGTGTTCTGAATATGCGGCTCAGGCGGTTATGAAGTACGGTGCCCTCAAGGGGTCATGGCTTGCGATACGTAGGATTCTTCGCTGTCATCCCTTCCATGAGGGTGGATACGATCCGGTACCTTAGTAGTAGATAGGTGTGACATGTGGGACGCGTTTGTACAACTACTCTTTAACGTGTGGCAGTTTCTCTCCGGCCTTGTCGGTGACTGGGGACTGGGCCTTGTCCTGTTCACGGTCATCATTCGGCTTGCCATCATGCCGTTGATGACAAAGTCGGTGGCATCGAACGCCAAGATGCAGGCGCTCCAGCCCCTGATTCAAGAGATGCAGGAGAAATACGCCGACGACCCACAGCGTCTCAATGAGGAGATGCGCAAGTTCCAGGCCGAGAACGACTTCAACCCTCTCGGTGGGTGTCTTCCCCTCTTGATACAGATGCCCATTCTCATGGCTATGTTTTCGGCAATGAGAATGATCGACACGGTTGATCCCACGCCATCGTTTCTTGGATGGTTGCCTATGGATTCGACGGCGTCAGCTGCATTTGCAGATGGGGGATTTGTCCAAGCTGGGCCGTATCTACTGTGTTTGCTCCTTGCTGGAGTGTTAACTGCGATTCCCATGCTTCTTAATATGACTAACGTGCCTGAAGAGTCAAGAGGCATGTCCATAGGAATGACTGTTATGACGAGTGGCATGCTCATGTGGTTTGGTTGGGGCATGCCCTTTGCGATTGATCTCTACTACGTCGTTTCTGCTGTGTGGCAGGTTGCGCAGCAAGTCCTTGTGACGAATCGTGTGATGGCGAAAGTCAAGGAGGAAGAGGCCCAGCGCCTTGAGAACAGGGGCGTACAGGTTGACGTTGTGCGCAAGGAGAAGAAGAAGCGTCCCAAGAAGAAGGGCTAGAGCTTCCGGTTGTGATGCACAGCGAATGGTGGGTTGTTGGGAGGATGCGATGAGCGACGTTGTGGACACAGTTGTGGACACCGATAACGATCAGGCGGATGTGTCTGACGTGGTGTTAGATGATGCCACCACCGAGGGCGCTGCAGTGGGTGATGATGATGCCGCTGAGGTCAATGAGGGCGAGTTCGGCGAGATTAGGGCTCACTACGAACAGGGTCTTGAGTTGACTGACGATGAGGTAGACAAGATTGCCGACCTCGCGATCGAGTATGTGCGCGGCATTCTCTCGTTCTTTGGCGAAGAGCACATTGATATCGACGAGTATGAGGGTGACGATGGCGAACTCATCCTTGATGTGACCAATGGGGACCTTGCCGTCCTTATCGGCAGG
>Ga0065709_1029312_pt1 | contig 34418 bp, 34 predicted proteins | sample Hoacrofraction14_2_FD_59096 | JGI IMG/M metagenome (GOLD analysis project Ga0065709, IMG submission 59096) | Hoatzin crop microbial communities from Cojedes, Venezuela, sample from fiber fraction 14 v1 | ecosystem: Host-associated > Birds > Digestive system > Esophagus > Crop | place: Venezuela...
TTCCACGGCCACGGGCTGGCATGCGTCAGTGTCCAGCACACTGTCGGACTTTGAGTTTTACAGTGAAGAGGACATCGAAGATTTGATTGCGACACTCAAAACAATGCCGGATTATACCGACTCTTCCGTGGCCTATACGAAAACCCAGGCCGAGAAGGGATATCTTCTCACCGACCCGGAAGATGTGCAGGATCAGATTGCGGACGTGATTGAGGCGGGGACGGATTCGGCCGTGCTCACAGCGCTCAATGATCATATTGCGGATTTGGGCCTCTCGGATGAAAAGACCAAATCCTACCAGAGTGACATGACCACGGTGTTCAAGGACTGCGTGATTGCGAGCCTGAAAAAGATTGATGCGCTGATGGACGAGGTCAAAGCGAACTATAAAAACAAGGGCGGGTATGCGAATTTCCCGAATGGGAAAGCGTATTATGCGTTATTGTTGAAACAGGCGTGCGGGCGTGACATCACCCCGGACGAGTTTGCGTCCCAGGTGAAGTCGTACATTACCGATGATTTGACCTCCCTGCGGCAGGTGGCTAATGCGTCTGAAGCAGGGAATACATCGCTTGACTCTTATGAAAAGATCCTTTCCACAGCGGAAGACAATTTGTCCAAATACTTCCCGGATGTGGAAGATATGGAATATGAAATCAAGGACATTGATGAGGAAATCGCGTACACGGGCGGCACGGCGGCGTACTTCGTGGTGCCGGCGGTCGACACGACCCGCAAATATCAGATCCGCGTCAACCCGACCTCGGACGACATCACATCGCTCGATACCTATATGACAGTGTGCCACGAAGGCATTCCGGGCCATATGTATCAGTTCAAATACCTCTATGAAAACGCCTATAACAATCTCCAGAAAATCTCTCCGGTCATTGGTTATTATGAAGGCTGGGCGGTGTATGCGGGGTATTTTGCTTTAAACTATCTCTCCGGTTCCATTTCCCAGTCGAGCCTGCTTCTTTACAAGTTCAATGAAATCACGATTTATGACGTCATTCTTCTGTGTGATTACTACATTCACTACGAAGGCTACTCGCTGACGGATATTCAGAACGTGATGAGTCAGTATGGGCTGAACGCATCGGGGGACGGACAGTATTTGCAGAACTGGTCCAACCCGTGTTTGTTCCAGCCGTATTACTACGGGTATCACCAGATGTTCGATGCCCGTGAAAAAGCCCAGGATGCGCTCGGGGACAACTTCGACTACAAATCTTTTCACGAAGCATTACTGAAAGCCAACGGCTGTCCGTACAGCGTTGTTGACAAATACGTTGACGCGTATATTCAGGAGGGTGGCGGCTCGTCGTCTTCCTCCACGACCATCTGATATTTATGACGCTCTTCCCTTTTGGGAAGGGCGTTTTTCTTTTGGGACAAAACGGGAAAAAGAAATGCGTGAAGGGTGAGAAAACATCTCATGTCCGGTCCTATATATAAGCAGGGGAACACCCTGTCAGAAAGGAAGTGTGAGATGTGGATGAACTTTTTGATGATATCATGCACAAAGCGCTCTCCAAAGGGGCGACGGATATCCATCTCAAGTGCACGGACAAACTGGTGATCCGGCTGCGGGTGATGGGCCGGCTGGAAGATGTGACGGACCTCGAGGCGGACAAAGGGGAGAAGCTGATGAACTACCTCAAATACCGCTCCATGATCAACGTCAACTATAAAATGACACCCCAGACCGGGGCATTTCATTACACATCAGGAGATCATACGTGGTTTTTGCGCATTTCTTACCTTCCGGGGCTGGACTTCAAGTCGATTGTGATCCGGATCCTGAACAACCACGACCCCATCACGCTTGACGACTTATCACCGCTCACGGAATTCACTGCGTTTCTTGAGGATATTTGCGCCCGGACATCGGGACTCTTTCTTGTGAGCGGGGCCACGGGCTCCGGCAAGTCCACGACGCTTTATGCGATGCTCGATGCGCTGATTGCGCAGGGCGGGCGGAATATCGTAACGCTCGAAGATCCGATTGAAATGGTCAAAGAGCACTGCCTGCAAATTGAGATGAATGAATCCCTGGGCATCAGCTACCAGTCTTCGCTCAAACAAATCCTCAGGCATGATCCGGATATTATTATGATCGGGGAGATCAGGGATGAGAAAACAGCGCAGCTGGCCATCACGTGTTCGCTCACGGGCCACCTGGTTCTCTCCACCATTCACGCCTCAACGGCGGCTCTGGTGATGAAGAGACTGCTCAACCTCGGGGTGAATGCGACGGATATCGAAGACGTGCTCATCGGGGTAGCGTCACAGAAAATCAAATACGACCGGGAGAACGGAAAGGTCATCATCCTGCCGGAGATTCTGACCCGTCAGGATATACTTTCTTATATCCGGCACCAGCCTTACGAATATCAGACATTTCATATTTCTGCCCGGCATCTCGTGGCGGAAGGGTGTCCCGAATACTTGCTGAGGGACGAACTGGACGGGTGTGAATGATGAACAGGGATTATGAATTTTTATCACAGCTCGCGCTATTGATGAGGAAGGGTTATGCGATTGAGCAGGCGCTTCTGATCTGCCGGGACATCGCACCCCATCCGGCCATCGTGCGGATCATGCAGGGACTGGAGGAAGGGGAAGACCTGGAACACCTTTTGATGAATGTTGGGCTGCCGGAAGATTTTACCGAGTTTTATGAGTTTTTCTCGATGAAACTCACGGTGTCGGAAGCCATTGAGAATGCGGTCGGGATTTGCCAGGGGATGAACAAAGCGCGCCGGACGCTGATCGCGAAAATCACGTACCCGCTGATTCTTCTGGCGTTTCTGGTGATGTTTTCACTTTTTGCGGTGCTGATCCTGTTTCCGAAGGTCACCCAGCTGTTTTCATCCTTTTCGATTGAAACATCCGTGATGTTTCAAATCGTTTTTTTTCTCCTGCGCCTTGTGCCGTTGGTCATTGTGCTTGCGGCTGTGATCATCGGCGTGGGCCTCTCGGTGCTTATTCATGCGATCCGGCATAAGCGTTACCGGATGATTGAACGTTATATGCGGGTGCCGGTGATGAAGTGTGTGCTGCAGAAATACTTCACGCTGAAGTTTGCGCTTTACTTCAATGAACTTCTGAAAGACCACCTTGATGCCTATACGATCATCGATATCCTCAACAAGCGGATGATGCGTTCAGATATCAAAATCCTTATTTATGAAATCTGGTCGGAAATGAAGAAAGGCCGGGCGTTCGAAGATGTGCTGGACAGCTTTGAGTATTGCGACCCGCTATTTGCGGTGATGTACAAAATGTACCTGCTGTCGCCTGATGACATCGGGGATGTGAGCTCGTATATCGATATTGTGTATGCGCAGGCCGAGGGTGTCACCCGGCGGTTTGTGAGTGTGTTTACGCCATTTGTGTATGGGTTTGTGGCGCTTTTTGTGGTGACGATTTATATCGCAATTATTTTGCCGATGATGAATGTGATGGGCAATGTGTGAAAGGGGATGGGCATGATGGTATGAAGAAGATGATGACTCGAGCGAGTATGCGAAAGGAGTTGAAGGGGATGAAAAAAACAGCACGCTCTTGCAAAGGGTTTACCCTCATTGAAATGATTTTCTGTCTGTCGGTGATATTGGTGATCCTGCTTTTGGTGATTCCTTACGTCACCAGTAAAAATGATATTGTCAAAAACAAAAGCTGCGAGGCCCAGATTGAAGTTGTGAACGCCCAGATCATCCTGTACGAAATCGACAAAGGTACTTTGCCGACGAGTATCAGTCAGCTGACATCGGGCGCCAAGCCGTACATCACCAAGAAACAGGCGACCTGCCCGAACGGGAAGAAAATTTATATTTCCGATGGTCAGGCTTATGTCTCGTAAGGGATTCACGCTCGTGGAAATGATGGTGGTGCTCTCCGTTACATTGGTCACGGCCGCCATCGGCATGTGTTACCGGCCGGCGAGGGTGCCGGTGGATCAGGAAGTACGGCTTTTGGAGGCATTCTTTCTCGAAGCCAGAGCCCGGGCGCTTGCCGAAAAGGATACGGTGTCTGTGCGGGTCAGTGGGGATGAGGTGGCGGCGTCATCATCCGGCTGGGACGATGAAATCACGCTCTCATCGGGGTACAGGTTTACAACGGCCCACAGCTTTTCCTACAACGCCAAAGGTCATATCAAAATCGCGAAAACGCTCAAACTCAAAACACCGGAAGGCACCCTGAAGTTTGTGTTTCAGCTCGGGAGCGGGACGTTTTATGTGGCAAAGGCGTAAAAAAGGCGTCATCCTCGCCGAGGCGCTGCTCGCGTTTATGATTTACACGTGCGTGCTCGTTATACTCGTGTCCATGGTCGCGGTGCTCGGCCGGGCGCAAACACGGCTCGAAGATGTGCGTGAAAATGAAAGCCGGTATGAGTGGCAGCTCGTCAACGAAGGAGGAAGCGATGTATGTCTCGAAAAGGTTTTACGCTCATAGAAACCTTGCTGGCGCTCTCTGTGTCACTGCTGATGGTATTCAATTGTACGGCTGTCTTATCGATCATGAAAATGCCGGTGAAGGATCATCAGGAAGACATCGCCCTCGGGATGAAACAGGCGGGCGAATACTTGCTGGGGTGCGAGGTGGAAATGAGCGCATCGCAGCTGAACTACACGTCCCGTGATGGCAAAGCGTTCACACTCCGCCTTGACAATCACCGGCTGATCAAATCCCCGGGATATGAAACCTTGATTTATGACGTGGATGGTCTTGTCTTCAGTGCCCGCGCCGATTACGTGTATGCCACCGTGACGCGTGATTCTGTGAGCCGGTCGTATTTGATTGCGGACTTGTACAAACGCACTGTGCCGTATGAAACGGGCGCAGAGGGTGAGGAGGCGCATGATGAAACAGCGCAAACGCCTTAAAAGAGGGTCGGCCTTACAAATCAGTCTGATCTTGTTTCTGACGCTCACGTCATTTATCTTCTCCTGTGGTCAGCTCACGGTGGTCGCTGTCCATTTGGCAAAGCAGGAAGAGCTTCTGGCCAAAGAGCGGCTCAGTCAGATTTTGTTTGTGCGTTATGTGCGTGAACAGGTCGAGCAGGGCACACTCACTGACGGGTCATTCGGCACCTCGGGAGCAACGATGGATTATGATGTCAGCGATGACACGGACACTGTCACTGTGACATGCCGGGTGGAGGATGAGGAAGAAAGTTATACGTTTGGCTTTGTGATGGACAAGGCTTCGCTGAACCTGAGAAGCTTCGATATCAACGGCTGAATTTCTGTTTTACAAGCTCCTGTGTGTCTGCTATAATGGTCACGACCAATTGAAAGGAGCAAACAGATTTATGATTAACGTTGGTGATTTAAGACCTGGAATGACGTTCCAGTATAACAACAATATTTATGTCGTACTCGAATATTCGCACAATAAGACGGCCCGTGCCGCAGCCAATATCCGTGTCAAGATGAAGAACCTCCGCACAGGTTCCACGACGGAAATTACGTTCGGTAACAGCGAAAAGGTTGCCAAGGCCCACATCGAAAAGAAGAAGATGCAGTACCTCTATGACAACGGCGGCATGCTGGTGTTCATGGACAACGAAACATATGATCAGATTGAAATCCCGGCTGATGGCCTGCAGTGGGAAATGAACTTCATGAAACCTTCTGATGAAGTCGAAGTGACATCTTTCGAAGGCGAAGTCCTCGGTGTCTCCCTGCCGATCAACGTGCCGTTTGAAATCATCGAAACGGAACCGGCTGTTCGCGGCGACACGGCTCAGGGCGCTATGAAGAACGCCACAATCGAAACGGGCTATGTCATCAAGGTCCCTCTCTTCATTGCTGAGGGTGAACGCGTCATCGTCAACACGACGGACGGCAAATATCAGGGCAGAGCTTAAGTATGACCTGGACCACCATGCTGTCATGGCGGTCCTTTTTTGTGTATTTACTTGCATAGAAGGGGCTTTTCTCCTATAATAAAAACGAAATTACGCAAAGAGAGGTCATACGATGGCAAAGAACGAATATTATACATATAAAGAAACACCAATCAATGGTGATGTCATGATGTCCGTCCAGGTCTTTGATATCATCGCCAAACAGGTGGTGTCCAAAGACAATGACGTTGTTCTCGACACGTCCCGCGGATTCACGATGAGCGGCACAAACAAAAAGGTGAGCTGCCAGATTGAAAACAACGAAGTCTCCATCACGATTCATATCAAGGTGAAGTACGGCGTGCGTGTCTCGGCGAAGTGCAAAGAACTGCAGAAAGACATTACGACAGCCATTCGCGACATGACGAATGTGGATGTCAAAACTGTCACGGTCGTTGTGCAGAGCATCGAATTCTAAGGCAGCAGGGTCTGCCTTTTTTCATGGCCGATATGATTTAAAACAACGCCCGAATATGGTAGAATAAACACACATGGAGGAAAGCTCATGGAGAAGACAATCAGACAGCAGGCACGCGAAAAAGCAACCGTCGCCATTTACCAGAGACTTCTGGTCGGCGCCACGCGTCATGACATGGATGCCTACATCCGCATGGACGGCATTCTTGAAGACGGCCGCAGTGCCAAAGAATATACTCATTGGCTGGTCGACACAGTCATCAAAAACAAAAAGAACTACATTTCCCTGATCGGGAAAAATCTGAAACAGGGCTGGAAGTTCGAACGTCTGGCAATGATGGAGCAGGCCATCCTGCTCGTCGGCACGGCGGAACTTCTGGAAACAGACCTGGACAAAAGCATCGTCATCAATGAAGCGGTGCTCAGTGCCAAGGAATTTTGCGATGATGATTCCTACAAGTTCATCAACGGTGTTCTGATGGGCATTGCCGGCCATGAGTGATCAGGCTGTCAGTGTTCACGCCCTCAATAAATATGTGCACGCCCTTTTGGAGCGTGATCCGCGGCTGCAGAATCTGACCCTCAGGGGGGAGATTTCGAACTGGAAAGGACGCAACCGCACAGGGCATATGTACTTCGCGCTCAAGGAAGAATTTGAAGGCCGGACGTACGCCGTGAATGCGGTGATGTTCCGGGGAGCGAACCAATATCTTAATTTCGAACCGGAAGAAGGCATGGAAGTGCTGGTGCAGTGCCAGGTGTCTTTGTACGAAGGCACGGGCGGCTACCAGATCATCATCAGCGCCATGCAACCGGCTGGGGAAGGTGAACTCCAGAAGCGTTTGAAAGTGACCGTCCAAAAGCTGCAGGGTGAGGGCCTGTTTGATCCGGCCCGCAAGAAGCCGCTGCCGACCATGCCCCGCAACATTGCGGTGCTCAGTGCGAGCGGATCGGCCGCTTTGGCCGACATCATGCGCAACATTCACAACCGTTGCCCGCTCATTCCGGTCGTCGTGATGCCGATTCCCGTGCAGGGTGCCGGTGCGTATCAGACGATTATTGAAAGGCTGAAACTTGTCGAGCAGATGAACTTCGGCGTGTGTATTCTGGCGCGCGGCGGGGGCTCGATTGAAGATCTTTGGAACTTTAATGAAGAAGCGCTGGCCCGGTTTATCGCAGATATGCATGTTCCGGTTGTGACCGGGGTCGGGCATGAAACCGATACGACGCTGGTGGATTTCGTGGCGGACGTGCGCTGCGCGACGCCGACGGAAGCGGCTGTCCGGGTGACGCCGTTACTCACGGACATGCTGGTGGACGTGGAAAACAGACGGGGCCGCCTTGGTGAACTCGTCAGTCAGCGTCTGACGTATGAAAAGACGAATCTTGCCCATAAGAAAGCTTCCTATGTGCTGACACATCCCGGGCGTTTGTATCAGCAGGACATGCTGAGGCTTGAACAGAACACGGCCAGGCTCAATGATATTGGCCGGCGGCTGGTGCTGAGGGAAGGTCAGCTTCTGGCGCAGAAGAAACAGAAAATCACGACGATGGCGATGAACTTCTCCCATCAGGAGAAAGTCAAAGTCGCCCGTAAGAATGACCGGTTGCAGCACCTGACGGATTGGAAGGTCGAACACGAAAAACAGCACTACGCAAGCAGCGTGAGCCGGCTGGATTTGGTCAGCCCGCTGAAAATCCTGGTCCGCGGTTACAGCATTGTCACGCATGACAACAAAGCGGTTTCCTCGGTGACACAGGTGCATGACGGGGACCGGGTATCCATCACATTCTCAGACGGCACGGCCGATGCCGTGATTGATCAGAAAGGTTGAAACGTATGGCGGAAGAGAAAAAAATGACGTACGAAGAGATGATGAGCCGTCTTGACGACATCATCGGCATCCTCGAACGTAATGAAGCGACGCTGGATGAAAGTATCGCCCTTTATAAAGAAGGCATCGACCTCGCCAACAAGTGCGATGCGAAGCTTTCGGATGTAGAAAAGGATGTTCGTTTTATCCTGAACGAACAGGGCAAGCTGGAGAAATACCATGAAGACAACAGTGGAACTGATCAATGACAGACTTGAAGAACTGATGGACAATGTCCGTCCGGGCAAAGTCCGTGATGCGATGGCGTATTCGCTGCTCGCCGGCGGCAAGCGCTTCAGACCGGTGCTTTTGATGGAGTCTTTGCGGGCTTACGGGGAAAACCCTGAGGCGTATCTGGATGCGGCGTGTGCGATTGAAATGGTGCATACGTACTCCCTGATTCATGATGATTTGCCGGCGATGGACGACGATGATTTGCGCCGGGGCCGTCCGACATGTCACAAAGCCTTTGACGAAGGCACGGCTGTGCTGGCGGGGGATGCGCTTTTGAATGAAGCGATGAATGTCATTATGCGCATGGACATCAACGCAGAACTGAAGGTCAAACTGGCCTCGACCCTGTTTGATATGTCCGGGATGAACGGGATGATTTACGGTCAGCAGCAGGATCTTTACTTCGAAGAGCGTCAGGCGTCTTTGGAGGAGCTGCAGGACATCCACCATTATAAAACCGGGTGTCTGATTGCGACCCCGCTCGTTATGACGGGTCATATCACCGGCAAGGATCAGGACAAGTTGTCACAGCTGGGCTTTGATCTCGGTCTGGCCTTCCAGATCCAGGATGATATTCTGGACGTCACCGGGAATGTGGAAGAATTAGGCAAGAACACGGGCATGGATGAAGCCCGCCACAAGAGCACATATGTGTCTTTGATGGGGCTTGACGGCGCGCAGGCGTACTGCGATGAGCTGTTCAGGAAAGTGCTCGGAACGATATACGGTCTTCAGGTTAACCACGGCATTATGGCCGGCCTGGTTGAACAGGTGTATCAAAGAAGAAAATAACGTAAAGAAGGGTTCATAGATGAACATCCGCGAGATTGAAAACAGTGCATTTCTGAAAAACATGACTGTCAGTGAGCTCGAATCCCTCTCTGAGGAGATTCGTGATTTCGTCATGCACAGCGTGGCGGACACCGGTGGTCATTTTTCCAGTAACCTCGGCGTCGTTGAGATGACCGTGGCGCTCCATTATGTCTTCAATTTTCCAAAGGACAAGCTGATTTTCGATGTCGGACATCAGTCCTATGTCCACAAAATCCTCTCCGGCCGGGCCAAGGATTTCGGCACGCTGAGACAGTACGGGGGTCTTTCAGGCTTCCAGAAACGCAGCGAAAGTGAGTATGATTTGTGGGAAGCCGGGCATTCGTCCACGGCGATTGCGGCGGCCAACGGCATTGCGTCCGCCCGCACGCTTCAGCACGATGACTACGAAGTCGTGGCTGTCGTCGGGGATGCGGCGCTGATGAGCGGCGAGTCGTTTGAAGCGCTCAACAACCTGGGGACATTAAAGACCAAGGTCATTGTGATTCTCAATGACAACGGCATGTCCATTACCCGTCCGGTCGGGGGCTTTTCCGAGTTCCTGAATGACGTAAGAACGTCCAAGACGTACGCCAACGCCCGCCATAACTACCGCGAGCTGCTCAGCCGTTTGCGTCAGGGCGACAAGGTGTATGACGCCACCCGCAGAGTGAAGGACAAAGTGAAGGATGCCGTTACGGATGATTCGTTGTTCGGCACCATGGGCATTGACTATGTCGGCCCGATCGACGGCCATAACATCCGCGAACTGATCCGCGTGTTTGAGTATGCGAAAAACTCCAGTCACTCGATGGTCATTCATCTTGAAACCAAAAAGGGCAAGGGGTATGCGCCGGCTGAAAAAGACAAGTTCGGTGTGTATCACGGCGTGCCGCACTTTGACCTTGATGAAGGCGTTGTGCCGGTTGTCCATACGAAGCATCAGACCTGGAGTGAACTTGTGTCCAACCACGTCGAACAGTTGATGCATGACCACAAGGATATTTGTGTCATCACCCCGGCGATGCGCACGGGCTCCAGTCTGAACAATATTTTCAAACGCTTCCCGAAACGCTCTTTTGACGTCGGAATCTCAGAGGATTACGCTCTCACATTTGCGGCCGGGCTTTCCGTCAGCGGACTGTTCCCGTTTGTCAGCATTTACTCGTCGTTCTCGCAAAGAGCTTACGACCAGCTGAACCATGACATATGCCGGATGAACTTACCGCTGCTCCTCGGTATTGACCGGGCCGGTCTTGTCGGCGGGGACGGGGCGACCCATCACGGTGTTTTTGACGTGTCTTATATGATGGCACTGCCGTACCTGGTTATCATGTCGCCGCGCAATCAGGCCGAGGCGCAGAAAATGATCAACACGGCGTACGTCAGACGCGATGCGCCGTATGTGATGCGTTATTCCAAAAACTCCGTCCATAAGCATCCGGAACACACGGATGAGACGCTCGAAGTCGGCTCCTGGGAGAAGCTTTCCTGGAACAATGACTATGGCGTGACGGTTGTGGCGTACGGTGATGGGGTCAGAATGGCCGAAAAGCTCGTTCTGGAAAAACAGTATCCGGTCAACGTGGTCAACGCCCGCTTCCTGAAGCCGATGGATGAAACGATGTTAAAGGAAATGGCCGGGACACGGATCATTGTCTATGAAGAAATAATGCGCAGCAGTTCGCTGGGTGAGGCGATGCTTGGTTTTTACAATGATAAACATATTGACGCCGATGTGACACGGATGACGCTTGGCGATCACTATATCACGCACGGGAATGTGGCCACGCTTTTGGATCATGAAAACATGGGTCCGAACGGTCTGTCCCGGATGATTGAGGAGATTTTAAACAATGAGTCGTAAAGAACGCGCGGACGTTTTGTGTGTGTCCCAAGGGCTGTTTGATTCCCGTGAAAAAGCCAAGCGGGCGATTATGGCCGGCATTGTTCACACAAAGTCGGAACGCATTGACAAACCGGGGATGAAAATTCCGGCTGATACCGAACTTTTCATCAAGGGTGAAAAACTGAAATATGTGTCCCGCGGCGGTCTGAAACTCGAAAAAGCCCTGCAGACATTTCCGATTGAGATGCAGGACAAGGTGATGATGGACATCGGCTCTTCGACGGGCGGTTTTACCGACTGCGCGCTCCAGAACGGGGCCCGCAAGGTGATTGCGGTCGATGTCGGGACGAATCAGCTCGTCTGGTCCCTGCGCTCGGATGAGCGGGTGGAAGTGCACGAACAGACGAACTTCCGCCATGTGACGCCGGACATGTTTTCCGAGGCGCCGGACGTAGCGACCATCGATGTGTCGTTTATTTCGCTGGCGCATATTTTTGCGGCCCTGAAGGACATCATCAAGCCCGGCGGGGTCGTTATGGCCCTGATCAAACCGCAGTTTGAAGCCGGCCGTGAGCAGGTCGGCAAGCACGGGATTGTCCGTGAGGCCTCTGTACACGAAGACGTCGTGAACCGCGTCAAAGCCTTCGCACAGGACAATGGTTTCGGGCTGTTGGATTTGACGTATTCACCAATTACCGGCGGCGAAGGCAACATTGAGTTTTTAGGGTATTTCAAACAAGGCGCAGAGCCAAATGATGTCGATGTGCATGCGGTGGTGACCGAAGCACACGGCCATTTTGAAGGGAAGTGACAAGCGGGATGCTGAAGAGTCTTTATATTGAATCATTCGTGATCATCGATCATATGAATGTCGATTTTCATGACGGCATGAGCGCCCTGACAGGGGAAACCGGGGCCGGGAAGTCGATCATCATCGACGCCATCGGCCAGCTGTGCGGCAACCGGTCCAACGCCTCCCTGGTGCGCAAAGGCAAAGACAAAGCGGTCATTGAAGGCGTGTTTGAGGTGGACGAAAGCGACGCACTTCATGCCGTTTTTGACGAGCTTTCCCTGGACTTTGACACGGACATTGTCGTGACAAAAACAATCACGGCCCAGGGCAAATCCACAATTAAAATCAACTACCGCAGTGTGACGAACAGCGCGCTGCGTCTTCTGGCGCCTTATTTGATTCACATTCATTCGCAGTTTGAATCCCAGACGCTTTTTTCTTTCAAAAATCATTTGCGTATTCTTGATGCGTTTGCCGGCGAAAAGGTTGACTCCGCCAAAGACGCTTACCGGGCCACGTACGATCAGTGGAAGGACGTCTCGCGCAAGATCCGCACCATCAGCGAAGAGGATATGAGCGATGAAGCCATTGAGTTTTACCAGGCGAACATGAAGGAACTGCAGGCCGTGGACTTCACGGACGATGATGTCGATGCGATGGAAAATGAACTCGCGCTCATGAAAAGCCATGAACGTCTCTCCGAAAACATGGCCGCTTTTGACAACCATATGAACGGCTCCCGGGGCGCATTGACGGCGCTTCACGAGGCGCTGGATGCACTTGGCACGGCGAGTGATTATGAGGGCTTTTCCGACCTTTATGATGAGTTGTACAACGAGTATGAAACGATCAATGATACGTATCAGAACGTGATGGATCTCTTCGCGCGGGTGGAGTTTGACGAATACCGGTTTAACGAGCTCCAGGAAACGCTCTTTACTGTCCGCCGTCTGCAAAATAAGTATGGGTATTCGATGGACGATCTTGCCCGGGCCCGTGAAGAGCTGCAGGAAAAAATCGATGCGGCCTTGCACCGGGAAGAGATTCTGGCCGAACTGGAATCCAGGAAAACAAATCTCTTTAACGAGCTCACAAAACAAGCCCAAACGATCCATGAGATCCGTGAAGATGGGGCCCGTCAGTTCGAAGAGATGATTGCGAATGAACTGCGTGACCTGATGATGCCGCAGGCGTCTTTGAAGGTCGATTTCAAAGATGTGGAACCGGCATCGGATGGGTGTGACCAGGTGACGTTTATGGTCGCCATGAACGCGGGCCAGGGCTATTCACCGCTTTCGGAATCCGCATCCGGCGGTGAAATTTCGCGCATGATGCTGGCAATCAAGATGATTACTCTGCGTGATCAGCTTGTGGACACGGTCATTTTTGACGAGGTCGACAGCGGGGTATCGGGCAAGGCGGCGAGTGCCATCGGCGCCAAGATGGCCCGGCTGGCACAGGTCAAGCAGGTCATCTGCATCACCCATTTGCCGCAGGTCGCTGTGTATGCAACCCATCATTACGCCATCGAAAAGTCGTCGGAAGACAATGAAACATATACCAATATCCATCCGCTCGATCAGGACGGACGGATCGGGGAAATCGCGAAGATGCTGTCGGGGGACAGCGTCAGTGAAGAAGCGCTTGTCAATGCGCGGCATCTGTTGGAAGAATCCCGATGAGAGTGATTTTCCATATCGACATGAACGCGTTTTTTGCGAACTGCGAAATCGCCATGCACCCGCAACTCAAAGGCAAACCTCTGGCCATCAGCCATGACTCCCGGCGCTCGGTCGTTTCGACCGCGTCGTATGAGGCGCGGGCGTTCGGTGTGCATTCCGCCATGCCGCTTTACATGGCCAAAAAAGCATGCCCGGACCTGGTGGTTGTCGAACCGCATTTCGACGTGTACCGGAAGATTTCCCATCAGTTCATGGACATCGTGCGCTCGTACTCGCCGATTGTGGAGCCGGCGTCGATTGATGAATGTTACTGCGACATCAGTCATATGATTGAAACGACCCGTGAGCAGCCTTACGACGTGGCCTGGCGGATGCAACAGGAGATTTATGCGAAGACGAAAATCCCGTGTTCCATCGGCATTTCCCCGAACAAGTTTCTCGCCAAAATGGCCAGTGACATGAAGAAACCGATGGGCATCACCATTCTCACGCGCTCCAACATCCGCGAGAAAATGTGGCCGATGCCGGTGGGGGAGATGTTCGGCATTGGCAAGAAAACAGCCCCCAGACTTGAGGAAGCGGGCATCACAACAATCGGTGATGTGGCAAAGGAAGAAAACTACCAGACACTCAAGGTGCTCTTAGGCAAAAGTGCCTATATTTTCCAACAGTATGCCCGTGGACGTGACAATGCGAAAGTCGATGCAAGCGATCATGATGCCAAATCGATCAGCGTGTCGAATACGTATGAGTATGATCTGACCACGATGGATGATATTGAACTGAACCTGCGCGCGCTGGCGGAAGATGTGTCCGTGCGCATGCAGGCGTCTGGCGTCGTCAGCAACCATATTTCTGTGACGATGAAGTATTCGATTGAAGAGTCGGCCGTGCGGTCGATGACGATGACGAATTACACGCAAAACGCCGATGATATCGTGGCTTATGCGATTTTGATCGCCCAGGACCATTACGACAACCGTCCGGTGCGTCTTCTGGGCATCGGGCTTGATCATTTGGTGCCGGCGGGGAAAGTGCAGACGCAAATGTCTTTTTATGACCACGACGACCAGAGTGACCGCAAGGAAGATCTGGATCCGACCAAAACGCTCTTGCATGCTTTTAAAAGCGAAGGCCTGCCGCTGATGCGGGCCGCCGACCTTCTGAAACAAAAGGAGGAAGCGTGATGAGTATGACATTCAAAGATGCGCTGGACGACTTCCGGACGTATTTACTGATTGAGCGGGGACTCTCCGAACACAGCGTGATGGCTTACACCCGTGATGTCGCGGACTTTATGGAGTTTACGGACAAAAAGCGTGTGGATCAGGCGACCGGCGAGGATGTGGAAATTTACCTCGCAGATCTGTACGACCGTGCGCTCAGCGTCTCGAGCATCAAGCGGAGGATTGTGTCCCTCAGGCAGTTTTACGTCTTCCTGATGCAGGAAAAAGCCGTGTCCATGAACATCATGGACCGGGTGGACTCACCGCGCAGCGGGCGAAGGCTCCCGAAAAGCGTGGCACTGGATGATGTGGCAAAGATCCTGCAGGCGATTGATACCGGGACGGATGAGGGCCTTCGTGATTATACGATGATTGTCCTGTGCTTCACGGGCGGCCTGCGGGTGTCGGAACTTGTGAACCTCGAGGTCCGGCAACTTTCTTTGCGCTCACGCCGGGTGAAACTGCTCGGCAAGGGTCATAAAGAGCGTATCGTCCCGCTTGATGAAATGACATGTCAGCTGCTGGAAGAGTATATGAATACGGCCCGGGAACATCTCGACACCCATAACAGTCACCTGATGTTTCTAACGAAGAAAGGCCAGCCTCTGTCAAGGCAGAGATTTTATACCATTCTCAAACACCGGGCGCAAAACGCCGGGGTGTCGGCGATGATTTCCCCGCACCAACTGCGCCATACGTTTGCGACCACACTGCTTGAAAACGATGCGGACTTACGCAGTATTCAGGAGCTTCTCGGTCATGCAAACATTGCGACCACAACGATTTACACGCATGTGGCCGGCAATAAAATCATTGATGATTATAACCGGTACTTTCCGGGGGCACACAGAAAGGAGGACACACAGGATGATGAATGATCTGCAGTTTCAACGGGTCTTTGTGATTGTCTGTGATTCCATGGGCATCGGTCAGGCGGAAGATGCCGCCCTTTTCGGGGATGAGGGGGCCAACACCATCGGTCATATTTGTGAGGTGATGGGCGGACTGAATGTGATGAATATGGAAGGTCTGGGCCTTGGCTCTTTGGGAGATTTCAAAGGCATTCCACCGCTGCCCAGGGGGCTTGGCATCACCGCGGCCCTCAAGGAAGTGTCGGCCGGGAAAGATACAATGACCGGACACTGGGAAATGATGGGGCTGAAGACCGAAGAACCGTTTCTTGTGTTCACGGACACCGGATTCCCGCAGGAATTTATTTCCCTGTTTGAGGAAAAGACGGGCCGCAAGTGTATCGGCAATATGGCTGCTTCGGGGACGGAGATTCTGGATGAACTCGGAGAACGCCAGATTGAAACCGGGGAGTGGATTGTGTATACGTCCGCTGACTCCGTCTTCCAGATTGCGGCCAATGAGGACGTGATTCCCCTGCAGGAACTTTACGATGCCTGCGCCTTGGCACGTGAACTTTTGATGAAACCGGAATGGCGCGTGGGACGTGTGATTGCCCGGCCTTATGTCGGAAAGAAAAAAGGTGCTTTTACCCGCACACCGCACCGCCGGGATTATGCCTTGACACCGCCCAAGGATACTCTTCTGGACATGATGAAAGAACATGGTCTGGATGTAATCGGGGTCGGGAAGATCCACGACATTTTCAACGGAAAAGGCCTCACCGATTCGTATCACACGGATGACAACGCGGACGGGATGACACGGATTTCTTCGCTCTGCGAAGAGGGCGGTCAGAAGGGGCTGATTTTTGCGAACCTGGTGGACTTTGACGCTGTTTACGGCCATCGCCGCAACACGGTGGGATACGGGAAGGCAATTGAGGCGTTTGACAGCTGGCTGGGCACCTTTATGGCGCAGATGAAAGATACGGACCTCTTGATGATCACGGCTGACCACGGCAACGACCCGACCTGGCGCGGCACGGACCACACCCGTGAACATGTCCCGCTTTTGATGTATCATAAAAACATCGTCGAACCGGGATGCCTCGGTGTGCTGGAGAGCTACGGTGTGATTGGCGCCACGATTGCGGAGAACTTCGGCGTGCCTTACAGCGGCGTCGGGACTTCACTTTTCAAAAAACTGATTTCGGTTAAATAAAGAGCGCGGCGGCGCTCTTTATTTATTTTGCCGGTAACCGAATTGTGTTACACTGGAAGTAGTGAAGGAAAGGTGAGCATAATGTCGGGCAATTATAATAACAAGAAATCAGCGGCAGAATTTGAAGCGCATCTTCAGGATATCGGCGAGGATATCCGGGTATTTCTCCCGGGGGCCTCGTGTATTTTCCGTCTGAACGGAGAGCGGCAGGGAGAGCCTGTCACGTTTTCGGATGGCTTTGCCCGGATGATGGGCGGCAGTGTGGATGATATGTTTGTGCACTACCCGGATCACTTTTCCATGGCCTGCCCGAAAGATTATGAGCGGGTGCTGGCGGTATACCACAGTCAACCGGACAAAGGCGTTGTGGACCTGCGCGTTCTGGACCTGAAGAACAATGAACTTTGGGTCAGCGTGAACTACCGCACGTTTGAATACAGTGGCATCAAATACCTTTCTCTTTTGATGACGGATATTTCCGCCCTGAAAGAGCAGGAAGCCGAATTGAGAAACTATGTCGAAGCGGACAAGATTATTATCCGCTCGTTCAGCACGCTGCAGAAAGACCGTCCGTTGATGGACAATCTGCGTGATGTCATGGAAGACATCATGACCTACATGAATGCCTTTGACGTGCGCATCCTTCTGAAAAACAACGAAGGGTTCTTCAAAAAACGCTACGGGTATCTGAAAGAACGGATTGTCGGCGGCAACCTCAAAAAAGACGGTTTGACACTTGAAAATATAGAGCCGTGGCTCGAAGTGTTCAAGCGCAATGAATGCGTCCGGATTGACAGCCCGGAAGACATCAAAGACACAATGCCTGACTACTACAAAGTCATGGTTGAAGAAAACGCTCATAACGTCATCATCGTCCCGCTTATGAACGAAGGTGATCTGATTGGCTATTTCGGCCTGCTCAATCCAAAGTATGACAAGTACGGACAGGTCCAGGGCACGCTCATGTCGCTCTCCTCGTCCATCAGCAATGCTATTATCAACGACCGCAACCTCAGAACAATCTACGAGTCCAATGAGCGTCTGGCCCGGCATCTCGGCGAATATTATCAGGAGCTGAACTTTTTCCGCGCCGTACGTCACGATGCCTCGTTCCGTGCCCGCTGCGATCTGGATGCCAACCGGGTCATTGAAACATATCCGGAACTGCCGGAAAAGGCCATTGAAGGTTTGTCGTATGATGAGATTTCCGACCTCGGCGAGGACATGAATAACTATGACGATAATGGTGTGAGAGTGGGGGACTTTTTATCCCGTAAACATTTGATGGAAGAATACGATGCGGGACATCGCACGGTTTCTATCACGTGCCGGCGGGAGAACGTCCGGGATTTAGAGTGGGTCCAGTGTGAAGCCCGCATGTTTCAAGTGCCTGACTCCGGCCATATTGAAGTGTTTATTTACACGTTCAACGTTACAGGACGCATCCTGGCCAATAAAATGGCCCAGCAAATGCTCAACAGCATTCTTGATATCTCCGCGATCATTAATTTGAACGACGGGACAATCCGCTACTTTACAACGGAATCTTTTGAGTCTGAATCGAATGTCACGATTGTGCCGTTCCAGGTGGCCCTTGAGCAGGATATCCGCGACAATATTTTGCCGGAAGATATTGCATCATACCGGTATGAAGCCAACATTCCACATCTTGTGGATGAACTGACCAAAAACGACACGTATGAATATACGGTCCGCTACAAAACGCAGCCCGACGGGACAACCCCGCGTAAGCTTGTGAAGTACAGTTGGATCGATGACAGTCATGATGCGATTCTGGCGTGTGTGACCGATACCACTGCCCAGTATATGCAGGAGCAGGACATGCTGGGGAAAATGGAAGAAGCACTCGAAGCCGCCGAAGCCGCCAATAATGCGAAAACCGAATTCCTGTCCCGCATCAGCCATGATATCCGCACACCGATCGGAGCCATTCTGAACCTGACGGATTATGCCCGCAAGGATATAAATAACCCTGACAAGCTTGAAAATGATCTGGATAAAATCGCCACGAGCGGCCGCTTCCTGCTGTCGCTGATCAACGACGTGCTGGACATCGCCAAAATCAACAGCGGTAAAATCGAGCTCCAGCTCGCCCCGTATGCATTTGAAGAATATGCCAGGGAAATCCGCAACATTATCGAACCGATGTGCGAGGAAAAAGGACTTGCCTTTGAATTTGAAACCCAAACACCGGCCGTTCTGGCAGCCTATACTGATAAGGTGCGGATCAACCAGCTCACCCTGAATCTCTTGTCCAACGCCGTGAAATACACGCCGTCCGGCGGGAATGTCCGCTTTGAAGCCTGGGATATACGGAAAGATGAAAGCACGGTCGAATTCCATATGGTCGTCGAAGATAACGGCATCGGCATGAGCAGTGAGTTCCAGCAAGTGATGTTCGAAGAGTTCGCCCAGGAGATGAACAATCCGTACCGAAGTGACGTCAAAACCGGCACAGGTCTTGGCTTACCGATTGTCAAAAAACTCATTGATCTGATGGAAGGGACGATTGAGATTGACAGCCGTCTTGGCGAAGGGACGCGCATTGAAGTGTCTGTTCCGCTTGTCATTGTGTCCAATGTCGATATTGAACTCGGCAAACTCGCCGTGCGCGACGGCTGGGATGGCCAGGAACAACTCCAGGGCCGGATTCTGTTTGCGGAAGACAACGAAATCAACAGTGAAATTGCCCTCAGAATGTTTGAGGACATGGGCATCACGGTGGATCACGTCTGGAACGGCAAAGAAGCGGTCCGGAAATACCGTGAATCCGATCATGGTTATTATCAAATGATCTTTATGGACATCCAGATGCCGGAAATGAACGGGTACGAGGCCACAGAGGCCATCAGAGCGCTCACTGGGCGTCCTGACGCCGGCAGTGTTCCAATCGTCGCCATGACCGCCGATGCGTTTGCGGATGCGATGATCAAGGCCGAAAACGCCGGGATGACCGCCTATCTGACCAAGCCGTTTGATGAACAGAAGATATGGAAAATTCTGAAAGAGTATTTGAAAAATCCTAAATAGCCAGAAAATTCACAAGTCGAAGCTCCGTCCACGCAAACCAACGGGGCTTCTTTTTGAATATCAGATCATACAATCCTTAATTTATGGATGCTTATCAGATCTCAACGAGATCAACAAGCTCCGGCGTCATTCACAGACATGGCATTACACACAATCCTTTTAATTTATGGATGCTTATCAGATCTCAACGAGATCAACAAACTCCGGCGTCATTCACAGACATGGCATTACACATACAGGTCGTATCATTCAGAAATCTGGACAAATGTCCCGGGGCACAGCGATGGTGACACGGTTCCGGATATGTCATGATGAATCAGTGATGGACTGTGAGCGATTGGATAACGTTATAATCGAAGAAATGCATTGATTGAGCATTGGTCAGGCGTGACACAAAAGGAATGATGAGAGATGAAGCTCAGATCATAAAACTCAGGGACCGGTGAACGAAGAGTTGCTGAATAAAGTTGCTGTGGATCATCGGACAAAGTTCCATAACAACAGTTGTATTGAATCATAAAGTAGAACTGTGATTATAATTATCTGGAAAGGGATAATAATGAGGGTGAATCTCTGAAAGTGTTGATTTACAAGGGTTTTGGCATGTCTAAAAATTTCATAGTATAGATTATACGAAGTTATGTGAAGCATGAAACAGGTCCGAGGAGAGAAGAACAGAACTGCCCCACCCACAGGCGCCCCCGGACATAAGAAAACATCAGAGATTTCTCCCTGATGTCTTTTTTATTACTTCCGGTTTTTGTTGGCGAGCTCGAACGACTCGTAGAGCGGCGTGACGTATTTGCCGTTGAAGCACGAGAGACACAGGCTGCACTTTTCTCCGTTGGCATGGATCGAACGTTCCAGACCTTCTTCGGAAATAAATGCCAGGGACTCTGCACCTATGTACGCACACAGTTCATCAACATCCATCCGGTGGCTGATGAGCTCTTCCAGTGTGGATGTGTCCACCCCGTAGAAACACGGGAACTTGATGGCCGGTGATGCGATGCGGACATGCACTTCCTTCGCGCCTGCTTCCTTTAACAGGCGTACGATGCGCCGGGAAGTTGTGCCGCGGACGATGGAGTCATCGATCATAATGACGCGTTTGTCTTTGACAATGGAAGAGACGGCAGAGAGTTTCATGCGCACTCCCCTCTCCCTGAGCTCCTGAGTCGGCTGAATAAATGTCCGGGCGACATATTTGTTTTTGACAAGACCTAATTCATAAGGAATCCCCGAGGCTTCCGCATAACCCACGGCTGCACTGAGCGAGGAGTCCGGAACCCCGATGACGAGATCGGCATCGGCCGGAGACTCTTCATAGAGGACTTTGCCGGCGTTTTTACGCGTTGTATGGACGTTGATGCCATCCAGATTCGAATCCGGACGGGAGAAGTAAATGTACTCCATGGCGCAGATTTTGTCCTGCAGCCCTTCTTCAGTATACAACATGCTCTTCATTTCCCCGTTTTTGACGCGGATGACTTCCCCCGGGTCCACGTCACGCACGTACGTCGCACCGACGATATCGAGCGCGCATGTTTCCGAGGCGAAGACATAGCCACCGTTCGAAAGCTGGCCGATGGAGAGCGGTCTCAGACCGTATTTATCACGGGCCACATACAGGGCTTCGTTGATAAGAATACAAAACGCAAAGGCGCCGTCAAGGTCTCGGAGCGACTTACAAATGCGGTCGATAAACCGGCCGCTGTGACGCTTGATCAGATGGCCGAGGATTTCCGTATCACTCGAGGAGTTAAAGATAGCGCCCTCGTCTTCCAGCTTGCGCTTGAGCACCGTGGCGTTGACGATATTGCCGTTGTGACAGATGCCCATCGACCCTTCCAGTGTTCGGAAAAGAAATGGCTGGACATTGATGATACCCCCGCCGCCGGCGGTGGAATAACGGACGTGGCCGATAGCCGCGCGACCTTCCAGAGCGTCGAGACGGTGCTGGTCGAACACTTCCGAGACCAGGCCTTCGCCCTTATGCATTTGCAGGTGATCATTGCGGACAATGATGCCGGCGCCTTCCTGCCCCCGGTGCTGGAGCGCATGCAGGCCGTAGTACGTGAGCTGGGCTGCGTGATCTGCTTCGAACACCGCGAAAACACCGCATTCTTCGTGTATTTCTCTTAAATCGAATTCCATGTGTGTGACTCCTGTAGATGAATCTTTCCTGAATTTCGAAGATATTTTATCATGCAAAGAAGAATTTGTTAATATGGAAGTCAAAGAAAACCGGAGAAATGTCTCCGGTTAATAAAATTCGCTGATCCAGCGGTCGTTGGGATCACTGTCCAGAGGCTTGTTGGCCATCATCGTTGTGATGACCTCCTCTTTCCCTGTGATGTCAGTGCGCAGATCGCATGTGATTGTGACCGGCCGGTCGTAGGTTTTTGCGATGACGGCGAGAATGTCGTCTAGTGCATCCACATAAACGAATTCCGACACGTCCACGCGGTCTTCGCCTTCATGGGCTATCATGTACCCGACCGGCGTACCCTTTTGCTCAAACACCCGGAGTGTATCGCCCCACGCCTCACAGCGCGGCAGGATGGTGTTGAGCAGATCGGCTTTGTTCCGGCGGGCACAGGCATCAAACTTTTCGGTGTAACGCGTGTAGAGGTCGTCTACGTACGCATAATGGTTTGTCATGGTGACGGATGTCTCTCGAGCGGAATATGCTGATTTGCGCAACTTCACACGTTTGGCCTCATGGGATGTCCTGAACCCGAAGCGGGTGTAAATGTCCGGATGATATGCCTGTAAGAATAAGGTCTTGCCGGCATAGTCCTCAAGCACCTGTTCCATCATCCGGCGCATAAGCCCCTGCCTTTCGTAAAGCGGATCCACGCACACGCCAAGGATGAAAAAGCTGTCCGGATGGTTTTTGACGTCAAACGGACGGATTTGCAAAGCACCGATGGTCTTGCCGTGGAAACGGGTGACATAGGTGTTTTCCGGTTTGTAAAGATGGGAAAAGTAGAACTCAGCCGAGGTCTCATCCTCGTCATCAAAGCACTTGAGCCAGAGGGCTATGATATCGTCTTTTTCTCCTTCTTTGGCCTTGCGCACATGGGCGCTGTTCAGGAAGATGCGTCTTTTTTCGACCATATGGCACGGATGCAAACGTCTCTTTGCGGCCCTGAGGTTGTCGAGGCCCATATCTTCTTCCCTGTTCACATATTCATAGCCCGGAAACTCATGCTCCAGGAACTCTTTACAGATGGCCGGGTAAAGACCGCGGATGTTTTTGTCCGCTTTTTCCACGTGCATCTGAATGGTGGAATGCTTGAGGGGCGAGCCGATACAAAAAGCCTTGAGCTCCCCGTCGATAAAAATCCCGCCGATCCGGATGTCCAGAAGGTGTTTGCTGGAGAGCAGGAATAAAATGCCGTAGATTTCCGAGGTCAGGGTTTCGCTGGCTTCTTTATCGTCTTCCCACGTCATCAGGCCGTTCATGATGATGTCAAAGTCATCATCGATGGACAGCGGCCGGTATTCGTGGCTGGGATAGTCCTTCACGAAATTGTTGTAGTGGTTGCGGCGCTTCTGCATCTTTTTGCCGGCAAGGGTTTCAAGGGCTTTGCGTTCGTACACATAGTCGTCCTGATCGGGTTCTCTTTCACCGATGAATTCTCCCGGACATGCCTCCTTGAGGCCGTCCCAGAACTCCGGGACACTGTACTCAATCATAAATGGGAAATGATGGCTGCAGGCGTAATCTCTCATGCGCTGAACGGCTTCGGCATAGTATTCCGGCGACGTAAATGGCATGGCGAAATAGCGCATACCTTTGTAGTTGTGCACCATGATCAAATAATGCTCATGTGTTTCATACTCGATATGATACTCGTGGTTCCACATCATCATCGTGACGAAGTTGGAGTTGTACCCTTCGTAGTCGGCCAGATCGAGATAGTCTTTGATCACCGGATAATCTGTGAGCTGAAGCTGTTTCATGATAGTCCCTTCCTGATATTATTTGCCCGTAAGATAAGTGATAAACTGTTTGGCCGTGCGGCCCGAATAGCCCCCGTTGCGGAGCTCCCAGGCCATGGCCTGTTGGTGGAGTTGTTCCGGGTCCATGTCCAGACCGGCTCTTGCGGCCAGTCCGTCGACGATGGACAGATATTCCTTTTTGGTCGGATGGGTGTAAAGAATCTGTACGCCGAAGCGGGACACGAGGGAGATTTTCTCCTGGCGCGCGTCATTGGCGTTGATTTCATCAGTGTCTCTCTCGCTCCATGTTTCTTTGACGAGATGACGGCGGTTACTGGTGGCGTAAATGAGCACGTTGTCCGGCTTTTTCTCCAGTCCGCCTTCGATGACGGCCTTGAGATATTTGTATTCTGTCTCAAATTCTTCAAACGACAAGTCATCCATGAAGATGATAAAGCGGTAATGGCGCGACTGCAGTTCTTCAATAATCTGCGGCAACGACTGGAACTGATGCTTGTAAATCTCAATCATCCGCAGGCCGTCCCGGTAATATCGGTTCAAGAGCGCTTTGACCGAAGACGATTTGCCGGTGCCGTTGTCCCCGTACAACAGGACGTTGTTGGCTTTCTTGCCCTTAAGGAATGCTTCGGTGTTGGCGACGAGGCGTTCTTTCTGACGCTCATAGCCAATCAGATCTTCCAGCACGTTGTCATCGATGTGGTCGATGGAGACAATCTCCCCGTCCACATAACGGAACGCCTTGTTCAGGCCGTAACGCCCCACGCCGTAGCGCTGGTAATGCGCCAGCAGGACGTTGTAAAATGCCTCCACACTGTCTGTGGCCGCAAGCTTGTCCTGCAAGTCACTGAGCAGGTCAAAGATTTCTTTATTGATGATCGGCCGGGTATGCGGGTAATGAGAGAAAATGGCTTCATTCGCCTCGGTCAGCTCATCGTAATCCCGGTGCACCAGGTCATGGAAATACACGAGGTCGTGCATGACCAGAGCCTTCAGGGCCGGATCGATGTCCACCCCGCGCTCACAGGCGAGTGTGAACGGGTTTTCATGCATCACCAGGACATATGTCACCAGACTTTGAATCAGGTTGTCGTGCAGGTCATAACGTTCGGCCAGACGCATCAACCCGGCCATAAAGTCGTGCTGGTGGATGGATTTATGGATTTCCCCGGCGTTGTTCAGGACGCTGAGAATATCTTTGTCCTCACTGATTCTGTCATAAACAATCAGTTCACTTCTTAGCATAAGGAATGTCCCCTTTTTTTAGTTCTTAAAGCTGTGAATCGGTGCCGGAATGCGTCCGCCGCGGCCGATGAATTCGTCACAGCCAAACGTGTTGACCGGCATAATCGGCGCATAGCCGAGAAGGCCGCCGAATTCAGCCTGGTCACCAACATCTTTCCCGATGACCGGAATGACACGGACGGCTGTTGTTTTCTGGTTGATCATACCGATGGCCATTTCATCCGCAATTATCCCGGAGATGGTCGAAGCACTCGTTTTTCCCGGGATCGCAATCATATCGAGGCCGACCGAACAAACACATGTCATCGCTTCGAGTTTTTCCAACGTGAGCGAGCCGGCCAGCACAGCGTCAATCATGCCCTGGTCTTCGGAGACCGGAATAAAGGCGCCGGATAAACCGCCGACATACGACGAGGCCATGACCCCGCCTTTTTTGACCTGGTCATTGAGAATGGCCAATGCGGCCGTGGTACCCGGAGCCCCCACGCGTTCAAGTCCCATGGACTGCAGGCAATCGGCGATGGAGTCCCCGACCGCCGGGGTTGGTGCGAGGGATAAATCGATGATTCCGAACGGAATGCCGAGCTGATCTGCGGCTTCGCGGGCCACAAGCTGACCGACACGGGTGATTTTGAACGCTGTTTTCTTGATTGTTTCACACAGTGCGCCAAAGTCCTGTCCCTTGGCATTGCGGATGGCCCGATGCATGACGCCTGGGCCCGAAACGCCGACGTTGATAACCGCATCCCCTTCGCTGACGCCGTGGAAGGCGCCGGCCATGAACGGATTGTCATCCGGAGCATTACAGAACACGACGAGTTTGGCATCGCCGATGGAGTCGTTCTCCTTCGTCAGTTCGGCCGTTTCCTTGATGATTTCCCCCATCAGGGCGACCGCATCCATATTGATGCCGGTCTTGGTGGACCCGACATTGACGGAGCTGCAGACGCGCTCTGTTTCTTTGAGGGCCTGCGGAATGGACGCAATCATCGTCCGTTCTGCTTTGGTCATGTTTTTGGACACAATGGCCGAATAACCACCGATAAAGTTGACGCCGAGTTCCTGAGCGCACCGGTCAAGCACTTTGGCAATGGCCACAAAGTCTTCCGGCTTCTTGCAACAGGACGCACCGACGAGCCCTATTGGGGTTACGGAAATACGTTTATTGACAATCGGAATGCCGTACTTCGTCTCGATGGCCTCGGCCGTCGGCACGAGTTTTTCGGCATAATGCATGATTTTGTCATGGATCTTCGTGCAGACGACATCCAGGTCGCTGTCGATGCAGTCCATCAGGGAAATCCCGATGGTGATCGTACGCACGTCGAGGTTCATGTCTTCAATCATGCGGTTGGTTTCGTTGACTTCGAATATATTGATCATGGAAACCTCCTAGAGACGGTGCATCTTTTCAAAGATTTCCGTGTGCTGGAAGTGAATTTTGACACCGATGTCTTCGCCCATGGCGTCGAGGTCCCGGATCATTGTATTGAGAGGCTGTGTGGGATTGGTGATGTCCACCACCATCATCATGTTGAAGTAGCCCTGAATGATGGTCTGTGAAATATCGAGAATATTGACATTGTGATCCGCAAGATACGTACATACTTTGGCAATAATGCCGACCGTGTCTTTCCCGATCACTGTGATAATACCTTTTTCCATAAGTCGTCTCCTTATTTTTAGATACGCCAATTATACCAGAGTCAGCGGGCAAAAAAAAGGAGCTGACGCTCCTTTCCAAAACCAGATTATCCTTCGATCATCTTCATGGCTTTTTCGAAAACAGCCTTGCCGTTCATCGTGCCATAGTCTCTCATGTCGATGACGTCTACAGGGATGACACCAGCCTTGCGGGACTGAGCCAGCTTTTCGATCGATGCCTTCTGGAATCTGACCTGTGGGCCAAGAAGGATGCAGTCAACTTCTTCGAGCACTCTCGGTGCATCCGAGAATGGCAGTGCGAAGATCTTGCATTCAACGCCTTGTTCCTTTGCTGCGGCTTCCATCTTCGTTACGAGAAGGGACGTGGACATACCTGCAGAACATACTAAAAGAATAGTTTTCATTTGCTTTACTCCTTTTCCAATATCTTTATGAGACTATTTTACAACCTTTGCAAGCGGTTGTAAACAGTTTCGCTCACACTTTTCCCCGCAGGACGCCCATCCCACAGGAATATCAGGGGTTCAAGGGGTTTTTCTTTCCTCCAAAACGAAGCGTGAGTATAATAAGCACAGGAGGGATATTTATGAAAATTCTGATCGTCAGTGATTCCCATCTCTACAACGACGAGCTGCAAGCCGTCACTGAATATTATAAAGGCCGGGTGGATCTGATGGTGAACTGCGGGGACACTGCCCTGCCCGTCGATCATGAAATCCTGCGCCCTTTTGATTACGTGGTCAAAGGCAATCACGACCTCGCCGATTTCCCGGTGTTTACGATTCATAACGATATCATGATCACCCACGGTCATTACTTCAACGTCTACGCCGGCTACGACGAGCTTGTCAGGCTGTGCCGGGACAACGAATGCCGTTACTGCTTCCACGGCCATACCCATGTCCCGACCCATCAGGTCGTCGACGGAATCCACTTCGTCAACCCCGGGGCCATCATGATGAACCGCGGCTCCTATGGATTTGCGACCTACGCTCTGGCCGGGCTCGATGACAATCACTTCGATGTCCATTTCCATCACGCCCATACGCATGAGATTGTGGACGACATCGTTTTGGAGGAAGGCTTGAAACAGCTGGAAGAGTTCAAGACCTTTGTCCGCAAGCTCAACGAGAAAACATCCAAATTCTGATGCACGCAAAAAGCTCCCGCAAGGGAGCTTGTTTTTTATTGATTGGCGTTTTGTGATTCCTTCTCCTCAAGGCGTTTGCGCTTGTATTCAATGATAAACATGACTTCCTTCAGGTCATCATCCGGCAGTTCGGACAGGAGACGGGCAATGTTGGCGATATTGTAGTAGTCGTACTTCTTACCGCTCATGATTTCATCCACGCTGCGCCCGTAAAGATGCGATAAGATTTTCAGCTCCCCGACCGTCACGTCACGCTTGCCGTTTTCGATATCCGAAATGGCGCTGTGAGGCACGTTCAAATGAGCCGCCACGTCTTTCTGTGTCAGGTGTTTGAAATTTCTGTATGCTTTGAGTCGCTTTGCGAGTTCCATATCCAATGCCATATGCTTAACCTCCGGACCTTTATTATAACATCACCTAAAGGAAAACACAATTTAGGATTATCAAAAAATCAAAAAAAATCAAATCTTAATTTCCTCATTTTCATAAAACCGTGTCAAACGCCGGATTGATTTTCCGAAATCACTCCGATTTATTTCCCAAAAACGCAAAAGGGGCCGCACTCATCCTCTGAGCATGGCCCTGATGGTCTCCTGAGATTCGTCTGTAAATACATAAAGTGCAGAGTATTCCGACAGTCTCCCCCACGCTCTCGGCGTGTGATGGTAGATGTAATTCCGGCATGCTTTGTCAGTCATCAACGGGAATGATGCTCCTGTTCTGTCGATGGCCTCATACGTATGTCCGGCGCACCGGCCACAATGCTTTTGGTCGCAGCCGTTCAGGTATTCCGTGATCATACAGTGACGTGTGATCATATTGAGCGGGCGTCCGTACACCGGCACAATCAGCTGTCCGTTCGCTTCTTTCATCGCTTTGACATCACCGCGTCCGCATTCCCAGGATGCAACGACCGGGTGGTCAAAATAACCGGCGCTCCGGGCATTGAACACATTGAAGCCCGGGCCGAGGACAAGCTCTTTGTCTGCGAAAAGACGCATCGTCCCGTAATCGTTGACCAACAGTCTCCCGCACTTCTCCAGGTATTTGTTTTCTGACATGTTTTTCAGATCGTTATTGTCCCTGGCGGCCGGAACCGCCACACCCGGCGTGATGCCTTTGGCCTCAAAGAGGTCCAAAGCCTTCTGATTCAAGGCGTCGATGTCAATATAGACATTGTTCCGGCATTCGAGCGCCGCTTCGAGCTGCGCTGTGGTGAGCACGGTGACATAATCTTCCGGAACACTTGTTTGATTCAGCGTTTGCTTATGAATATCGTGCTTCTCATACACCGGTGTTTCAAGCAGTTCCTCTGTCAGAAGCTCCAGACCGTGCCGTCTGAGGGCGTTGAGAGCGCTCATGCGCACAAACAGGTCGTCATGCATCTGAATATTGATTGTGCCTGCTTTAAACACTGTGCCGCCTGTTTTGGCCAGTTGCTTACGGATGCGGTTCACATCCATCGGCTGACTTTGAGCCGGTTCTGCCAAATCATCGGACACCACGCTGACAGTGTGAGAGTCACACGTGAGTGTCAGGACCATCGGCGCCCAGGCGTTCATTTCGAGCGTCATGTCAACGCGTCTGACCGCTTGTTCACGGGCGTAGGCTGAACGCATGTCATTGAGTGTGGATGTTTGGAGCGTCCGCCGCACCTCTCCGGTGACCGGCTGATCAAATTCGATAGCCACAAGATCCCCGGCTTCAGCTTCCCTCACCAAAAGCCCGTTTTTCTCCATTTTATTGACGGCCCGGCCAAGGTCTTTGTCCGGGAAAATAATATGGTCGCCTTGCGTGAGGGTGTCTGTCAGGCGGACGTAAACTTTGCGTTTTTTGCTTTCATAGCGCACCACGTGCCCGACCGGAAGGCCCTTGTTGCCGGAGAAATCGCGGTCCACGATATGTTTGTCATGAAACGGGAATCCCGATGTTTCTTCGCGGTGAAACATACGCCGCATATTCATGATGTTGTCATCACTGACCTCAGGCTCATTCTGATTGAGCGCATGGTCGATGGCTTTGCGGTATGCGAGGACAATCGCTGCCACGTATTCCGGCCGTTTCATCCGCCCTTCAATCTTGAGCGATGTCACGCCGGCATCAATCCAGTCCTGCACATGTTCAATCGTATTCAGATCGCGTCCTGACAGGAGGAAGCGTTGGTCTTCCAGCGTTTCGCCGTCTTCCAGAAGCGACCAGCGCATCCGGCATGTCTGGGCGCACGCCCCGCGGTTACCTGAGCGATGACCAATCATCGAAGACATCAGGCATTGCCCGGAATAAGCGATACATAAGGCCCCGTGCGCAAACACTTCGATTTCGACATCACAGTTTTCAGTCATTGACCGGACGCTCTCAATCGTGGTCTCTCTGGCCAGCACCACCCGGCGCACCCCGAGTTCTTCAAAGTATTTTACGGCTTCCAGTGATGTTACTGACATCTGTGTGGATATATGAACCGGGAAATCCGGATACATGTCTCTGATGGCCCGGAAGAGGCCGATGTCCTGGACAAGGATGCCATCGGCGCCATGACTGACCACAAATTCCACACAGGCCAGTGCCTCCTCCCACTCGTCATCACGGATGAGGGTATTGAGAGTGACGTACACGTTGACGTTGTGCAAATGCGCAAACCGCACACCTTCGATAAATTCGTCGTTGGAAAAATTATCGGCGCTCACACGGGCACTGAAGGCCTGCAGGCCCAGGTACACCGCATTGGCGCCGCAAAGAACAGCAGCCCGGAGGGATTCAGGCTCCCCGGCCGGAGCCAGAAGTTCGATGTTAAAGTTTCTGTGCAAGTTCATAACACATCTTCGCAGACGATGCGGCCGCCTGATGGATGTAGTCATCAAACTGAATGCCGTTGTCCCCTTTGCCGAAAATATCGGACAAACCGCGGGTGATGATGAATGGCACACCGAACACCGTCGCCACCTGGGCGATGGATGCGGCTTCCATTTCACAGCACATCGATTCAGGGAAATGGGACATAATCGCGTCTACCTGTTCCTGGCGGCAGACGAACTGGTCGCCCGAGGCAATCAGCCCGGCATGATGCGGAACGTTGATGTCCGCCAGCGCTTCTTCACACAGTCTGACCATCTCTTCATCAGCCTTGAACGGGAACGGAAGATCCGGCACCTGACCGTAAGGACGGCCAAAGCCCAGCAAGTCAAAGTCGTGATGAACAACTTCCTTACCAACGATGATATCGCCGACATTTTCTTGTTCAAGAAGACCGCCGGCTGTGCCGATATTGATGAGGTGGTCGATGTCAAAGTCGTTCAGCAGGGTTGTGGCACTGATGGCCGCATTGACCTTGCCAATCCCGCCCTGCACGACAACCGCGTCGGCCTGGCCTAATTTTCCCTGATAAAAGTGATATGTCAGGACGTCCGTCTCTTTCTCAACGTTCATCAATGCCACAAGAGCGTCCGTTTCCTCTTTCATTGCTCCGATAATACCAATCATAATGGAGCCTCCTTTCTCCGGCACACGAACTGGTAACGCTCGCAGTCGTCGTGCCGCTTTTCAAAATCGCTGTAAATGTCATAGCGGAGATTCAGGGTGTCCAGAATCTCTGTATAGGTCTCTAAAGTGTAAGACTGTTGCTCATGGATCTCATCCACATCGACGCCGAGCGTGTTGTCATGGATGAGGACATGATGTCTGACGTAGCCCTTGTGGTCCGAGAACACATCCCACCGGAACGTGCCGTCTTCATCTTCTGTGCTTTCGTGATAATCATCGAGCATCACGTTGTGCTTGTAGAGAGAGTTGACGTCAAAAATGAGCGTCCCTCTCTCATTCAAAGATTCAGACATAAGCATCAGGGCCCGGATGAGCTGCTGCTTGTCAAGCAGGTAGTTGAGCGAGTCGCACAAACACAGCACGAGGTCATAGTCATGCGTCGGTTCGTAGTCCGTCATATCGACACACGCAAAGTGCAGGTGCAAGCCTTCGCCCGCCGCCCTTTCCTGCGCGACATCAAGCATATCGGCAGACAGGTCGGTGGCCGTGACGTCGAGCCCCTCGCCCGCCAGGCCGCAGGCAATGATGCCTGTCCCGCAGCCGAGCTCCAGCACCCTTCGGGCCTCCGGGGCGTTCTTAATAATGAAAGCCATATAATCATCATAAAACGCCGGATCCATCAGCTCATCATAATAAGATGCGAAACCTTCGTAACTCATTTGGCCATGTAGCCCGAGATGTCGATGCGCGGCATGTCGCCCCACAGCTTTTCGAGATTGTAGGCGTTGCGTTCTTCGCCGTCAAAAATATGACAAATGATGTCCCCGCAGTCGATCAGTATCCACTTGGAATCCCTGAGACCTTCGACCGCGCGGATATCATAGCCGTTTTCTGCCAGTGCGTCAACGACAGAATCCTTGATAGCGCCCATCAAACGTTTGTTTGAGGCCGTGCACAGCACAAACGTATCAAAGAGCGGTGAGGCATTCATCATGTCGATGGCGACAATGTTCGTGGCCATTTTATCGTCCATGGCCTTGACGATGCATTCGAGTTTATCCATGTGTTTGTTCATGTCCTTTCACGAAAATGTTGTAGATGTCGAAGAACACCGGGTCGATGTGACGGCCCTTTTTCTTCGAGAAGTTATAGAAATCGGCGAGTGCATTGCGGAAGCCTTCGTCGATATCTTCCTTGCACACCGCAATTTGTCTTGAGGAGTCGTAGCCTCTGAGCGGGTCGAGCTTGTCCGCGCAGTACAGGCACTTGCCGAGCCGGGTAATGTCCGTGGCCGCCGTCGTATGGTCTTCGATGGCCTTGAGGACATCCTTGTCTTCCACAAGAAATTCATGCTCAGCCACATAGGCACCTGTCCACTGATGCCAGATTGGTTTCGGGCTGTCTGCATGGTCCGGATAATATGTATGCATGAGTTTTTCCGCCTCGTCCATATCCAGATCCTTGGCCACATCGTGGAGGATGCCGGCGATGTACCCCTGCGTTCTGTCGAGGCCGTTCGCCTCCGCAAAGTCTGCACACAGCTGTGCCACCGAGCAGGAATGACGCCAGCGCTTGTCCTTCATCCGCGGTTTGATCATCGTGTCGAGATACAGTCCGTGGGCCGAGATATAACGCAGCACATTCTGATCGAGCATCGAGAGATTGCCGTTTTTGATTTCGGTCGAGCTGGCCGTCACCGGCGGGTTGGAGATTTTGATAAATCCGTACTTGTCCAGGTTGTCGTCATCCTCTGGGTAGCCCCCGCGGTTGAACGCCACAAGCTGAACGATTTGAGAGAGCTCCTCCGCGTTTTTCCATTGATGGAAAGCGCAGGCCTGATCCATGCCCATGAGGAAATAATACGTATCCTCCGGATGCATGGCGACGAGCGCTCTCATCGTATCGATGGTGTAGTTTTTCTCTTCGGCCGGCCGATGCAGTTCGTAATCTTCCACGTCCATGCCTTCAAGCCCTTTGGTCGCAGCAAGAATCATCGCCCTGCGGTCATCATCCGGAGCGTTTTTCACGTCCTTCCAGGGATTGTTGCGGGTGGGCATAAAATCAAAGCGGTCAAGCTTCAGCTCCGCCATGGCTGTTTTGGCCAGGGCCACATGCCCGATGTGGATGGGGTCAAAGCTCCCGCCTAAAATCCCAATCCTCATGGCAGTTTGTAGAGCACCTTGTCGCTCTTGCGGTAGAAAATGATCGTGTGGCCGATGATATGTACGACCTCACTCTTCGTCCCCGCCGCAATTTCAATGGCCGCTTCGTTCACGCTCATCGGGCAGGTCTGAAGGAGTTTGACTTTCACAAGCTCTTTCGCCTTGAGCGCATCAAGAATCGACTGGATCTGTTTCTCACTCACGCCGTCCTTGCCGACCTGAAAAATGGCCTTCATGTTCTGCGCTTCACGGCGCAGGTATTTTTTCTGTTGTCCATTCAGCATTTCTTTCATCTCCTAAATCAAAGCCTCACGCGTGATGACGTCCACGCCGTCCGGCGCATAAACGCTTACCCGGCATGCCCCGCGTACGGTCACAAATCCGAGACCGGCCACACACAAATCTCTGGTCTTGTCATTGATGGTAAATTCATAGTGTTTGAAGTCACGCGTTTCTGCGACGCTTTCCAGACACGGCTGAAGCGTCTGATGACGGTCGTACAGGCCATCCGCATTGACCGTTTTTGTGCGGTGGATGTTCAGCTTGCGCGCAAAGCAGGTCGTCACAGACACCTTGTCGTCGCACGTGATGTCCACCCGGGCCAATCCGCCCAGCCACAGCGTCTGACCGCTTTGAAGCTGGAACGTCTGCGGGCGTAACTCACCCTGCGGCAGGCAATACACCAATTCATCTTCCGGTACACGGGATGTCATCTGGTGTTCATTCACGATGCCCGGCGTGTCGTAGAGTGCCGTCCCGTCCGCAAGACCCAACCGGATCAGACCGAGCGTGGTCCCCGGGAACTCACTGACACTCAGGCCGCC
>Ga0065709_1029313_pt1 | contig 34394 bp, 35 predicted proteins | sample Hoacrofraction14_2_FD_59096 | JGI IMG/M metagenome (GOLD analysis project Ga0065709, IMG submission 59096) | Hoatzin crop microbial communities from Cojedes, Venezuela, sample from fiber fraction 14 v1 | ecosystem: Host-associated > Birds > Digestive system > Esophagus > Crop | place: Venezuela...
GCTCTTCCAATCCGCCGTCTGCGCTTCGCTTCGTTCGTACTGACCGCGTGCCGCCGGCGCTCCTTGCCCATGAACCGCCCGCAGCGTATACGCGCCGCTTCGGCCGGCACAATTCTTAAGATCCGATGGAGCTCATCCGGAGATGCCCGTGCCGGTTAAAACCCGAGCATCCCGAACGCCATCGTCACTAGAGCCGCGATTCCGCTTGCGAGCGCGAACTGAAGGAAGTTCTCGCGCAGGGTGAGGTTCATGGTCTTTTTCCTGGTAAAGCGGGCCGCGCAGTAAGCGGCGGCGACCGCTGCTACTACTCCGATGTTTCCTAGCACCGACATCTGCGGCCACTGCCCTTTAAGGAGAGACGCGATGTACTGGAAGAAAAGCGCCGGAGCCATGACGCGCGCCGAAAAGCGCACGGAATTCTTCTGGTTGAAGCCGAGGAGCCTTCCGAAGACTATCAAAAGCGCGAGCCCCGATATGCCCGGCAGCACCGCCGCCGCTGCAAAAAGGCCGGCGAGAAAGCCCGCGGGGAGCGGCACGTTCGACGGGCCGGCTTTCCTTGCGGGAATCCTCTCTGCGACCACGAAGACCACCGCCGTAATCAGGTAGCAGGCTCCGGTCAAAAGGAGCGAGGACGCGACCTTGGCGGCCGCTCCGGCGAAGACCCCGGACAAAATGATATACACGGGCGCCGCCGCGAGGCACAGAAGCGTGAAGCGCTCGCCCTTCGTCCGAACGATCCTTGCGGATGATCCGCCCTCTTCATTTTTCGAAATGAGGGCGCCGGCCTTCTTCAGGAGCTTGAAGAACATGCGGAGCGAGTCGAAAAGGTATTTCTTAAAGTCCTTCGAGAGCGTCACGAACCAGGCGACCATGCATCCGGCTCCCGCAGCCGCCACGGCCGGCAGCACGAGGGACGTCTGCCCGAAGAGGTGGCCGGCCAGGGCCGCCGCGCCTCCCGCGCACACGGGCACAAAGGCGCAAAAGCCCTCAAGCAGCCCTACTATCAACAAGAACAGGAATTCCATAGCCTCTCTCCGTTCACTCCTGCGGGGAGACCCGCGCGCTTTGCCTTATGGAACTTATGACTCCCAGTTGTGGTATACGTCCTGCACGTCGTCGCTCTCGTCGAGCCTGTCGAGGATGCGCTCGATCTGCGTAACGTCGTCGGGGTCGCTCAAGGAAACATAGGTCTGCGGGAGCATCGTGACCTCCGCCTGCTCCATCTTCACGCCCTGCTCGGCGAGCGCCTTCTGCACGCCCTCAAGGGCGTCCGGGGCGGTGAGGACCTCGTAGCTGTCCTCCTCCTCGTTGAAATCGTCCGCGCCCGCGTCGAGCGCGAGCATCATCAGGTCGTCCGCGGACATTTCGCATTCCTCGCGGTCGATGATTATCTGCCCCTTCTCGTCGAACATGAAGGACACGCAGCCCGGCGTCCCGATGCTTCCGCCGCCCTTCGTGAACGCGCTCCTGACGTCCGCCGCCGTGCGGTTCTTGTTGTCCGTGAGGGTCTTGACGATAATGGCTATGCCCTTCGGTCCGTAGCCTTCGTAGGTGATGCTCTCGTAATTGGCGCCGCTTCCGTCGCCCGCCGCCTTCTTGATGCCGCGCTCTATCGTGTCGTTGGGCATGTTCGCGGCCTTGGCCTTGGCGACCACCTGCGCGAGCTTGAAGTTGTTCGACGGATCGGGGCCGCCCTCCTTGACCGCGACCGCGATCTCCCTTCCGATTATCGTGAAGATCTTGCCCTTCGCGGCGTCGTTCTTTTCCTTCTTGTGCTTGATATTTGCGAACTTAGAATGTCCTGACATCTTCTCTCTCCTAGGCGCTTCCCTTGAAAATGATTCCCTCAAGGCACAATACAAAGCGACGGAATGCCTTTGGCCTGGCGTTCCGCCGTATCGCTCGCGCGTCCGAGTACATCGTCAAAGTCCGCAGCCTCTATGTGTGCGTTCTTTTTGCTGTCAGGGCAATTTTAAACTCTTTCGCGGACTTTGTAAAGAATGCAGCGGGCCTCCGAAACGGCTCTAGACGTACCTCCTCGGCACCCTCTTTGAGATGCAGCAGGCGAGCTCGTAGTTGAACCTTCCCGAAATATCCCCCAGCTCCTCGGCCGTTATGGCCTCTTCTCCGTCCCTTCCGAGCAGCGTAACCGTATCGCCCGCCTTCGCGTCGGGGACCGCGTCAAGGCAGACCATAAACTGGTCCATGCATATCCGCCCGAGGATCGGGACGCGCACGCCCTTGACGATAACCTCTCCCTTTCCTGAAAGCCCCCTCGGATAGCCGTCCGCGTAACCCACCGGAACCGTCCCTATCCTCATCGGCCGGCCGGCCGTAAATGTCCCCCCGTAGCTCACCGTAGTCCCCGCAGGCGCCTCCTTGACGAACGACAGGCGGCTTACGAGGCTCATGGCGGGATGAAGGACGTATCCCTCTTTTTTAACGTCGTCAGAGGGATAGAGCCCGTAGAGCGCGACTCCCGCCCTTGCGAGGTTGCCTCCGGCCTCAGGGAGCCTCAGGATTCCCGCGCTGTTCCTTATGTGCCTGTACGGGACTTCAACGCCCCTTTCGTCAAGCATTTTCAGAAAATGATTGAATCTTTCGACCTGGACGAGCGCCGGCGCCTTGTCGGCTTCGTCGGCCCTTGCCATGTGCGTGAATACGCCCTCAAGCGCTATTCCGGGCAGGGCGGCGATCCTTGACGCCGCCTCGGCCGAAGCCTCGTCGGGCGCAAGCCCTATCCTGCCCATGCCGGTGTCGACGGCAAGGTGGACGAAGGCTTTTTTTGCGGAAATGGATCCGGCGGCCGGTCCGTTTTCCTGAGCGGGCGCGGGACTGCCAAAGAACGACGGGCGTCCTTGCGTTAAACCGCCGAGGTTTCCTTCGTTATAGCTCGTGCAGGCTCCGCCTGTGCTTCCCGTTCCGAGCGAACAGGCCAGCTCCGAGAGCCTTCGGCACTCTGCCTCGTCCGTCACCGTGAACCTGACGCCCGCCTCTATGAGTTCCGCCCAATGCTCTTCGAACACTGGGCCGAGTATGAGTATCGGATGCCCGAGGCATAAGCCAGACAGCTCCATAGCCTCCTCTGCGGTGGCTACCGCATAGCCGAAAAGGTAGGGCTCGTCCTTTAAGGCACAAGCCACGGCTTTTGCTCCGTGGCCGTAAGCGTCCGCTTTTATGACGGCTACCATCTTCCCGCCGCCCGGCATCGAAGCCATGTATCTGGCGTTCCGCACTATGGCTTCAAGGCTTATCAGTGCAGATACGCGGTCTTTGTATTCCATGCTGCGCCTCTTTATCTCCTGTCTGCTAAATGCAGGTTTATGAGCCTGACTGCCTTGGACAACATATCCACGTCCGGCTCAATCTCCCTGAGGACTTTCTCCATTCCGCCGATGATGTCCCTGGCGGTCATCGAGATCCCGCCCTTTTCCTCGGCCGCCTTGTCGCCGCCCTTGCCGTGGAGAAGCACGCCGCCGATCGCGGCGCCCAGCATCGTCGCGGCCTCTTCCTGCGCGGCATACGAAGCGATCACTCCTGTGAGCACGTCGCCGCTGCCCGCTGTCGCCATGCCGTCGTTCCCGAAGGTGCTTATATAGCACCTTCCCCAGGCGTCTACGACCATCGTGCGGGCGTCCTTCCTGACAAGCACGCATCGATGCTTGTCGGCGAACTTTTCCGCCGTCCTTCGCGGATCGGCCTTGAGGGCGTCGACCGCAAGGCCGCTGAGGCGCGAAAGCTCGACGAGGTGCGGCGTGAGTACGCAGTCTTTGGGGAGCTTCGCCATGAGATCGGGCTCCTCGGCGAGGACGTTCAGCGCATCGGCATCGAGCACGAGCCGGATATTTTCATTTTCAAAGAGGGCCTTAAGGATCGCCTTTGTCAGCGGATTCTTGCCGAGGCCCGGGCCGCAGGCCACGGAGTCTGCCCAAGGCAGGGCTTCCCTGACGGCGGCAACCGCTTCCTCGTCGCTGCCGTAGGTGGAAAGGATAGCCTCGGGGAGCAGGGTCTGCAGGATCACGCGGTTGCATTCGGGCGCGATGACCTTCACCATTCCCGCGCCGACGGAAAGCGCCGCGCGCGCCGTGAGGTAAGACGCCCCGGCCATGTCCTTAGAGCCCGCGATCACGAGCACCTTGCCGTAAGTTCCCTTGTTGCCGCCCTCTTCACGGAACGGCATGTACCACTCAAGTTCGAGATCGTCCATCGCTTCCGCTACATTCACGTCGTTCTCAACAGGAAAAATCCCTATATCCGCTATTACGAGCCTGCCGGTTTTGACCGCGCCGTCGCCTATCAGGCAGCCGAGCTTTGCGTACTGCATGGTGACCGTTACGTCCGCCCTCACCGCGCAGCCGAGGACCATTCCCGTATCCGCGTCTATGCCCGAGGGTATGTCGGCCGAGACCACCTTTGCCCGCGACATATTTATAATTTGGATCAGTTCGGCGAACTCGCCCTGCGGCGCGCGCTTAAGCCCTATGCCGAACAAGGCGTCTACGATCACGTCGCTTTCCTGCAGGATTTCAAAGTCCGCCTCTTCGACGCCTGCCGCGAAAGCCCATTCCAGCTGGCTTTTGAACTCTTCGCTGCGCTTTTTTTCATCGCCCGCGCAGCAAATGTACACTTTGTTGCCCCTCAGTGCCAGAATGCGCGCGCAGGCCGCTCCGTCGCCGGCGTTGTTGCCCGTGCCGCAGGCTACGGTCACGACGCCTAAAGCGCCTTCAAGCAGACTAGCCGCCTCATCGGCTATCGCGAGCGCCGCCCGTTCCATGAGGACAAGCGAAGGCACGCCGACCTTCTTAATCGTGAACTCGTCCGCCGCCTGCATCTCTTTCCTTGTAAGAACTTCAGCCACTCTAAACCTCCTTTTTATTTCGAAGCGGAAGCACGTATTCCGCCTAAGACGGCTATGCCGTAACGCGATCCGGCTCGCGAACCTCATCCTAGGTTCGAAGCGGAAGCCGTATTCCGCCTAAGACGCCTATGCCGCCACGCGATCCGGCTCGTGAACCTCATCCTAGGGTCGAAGCGGAAGCACGTATTCCGCCTAAGGCGCCTATGCCGCCACGCGATCCGGCTCGTGAACCTCATCCTAGGGTCGAAGCGGAAGCCCGCGGCCTCCCTTGCAAGCCCTCCACGCGTCTCCCACTATAAACGCTGCTGATGACTGTCGGCTCCGCTTAACCGCCGCAAAGAGCCCGCGAACTCTTATGCCCCTTGCGGGGATTTATCTCTGCCGCGGCCGGCGGGTTTCAGGTGCTGCTCCGCCAATGCGGACCGCCCGTGCAAGTCAAAACAACGACGTCGATCAGCCCATACACTTCCCGTTCCAAGGCCTGCACGAGGTCTTGGAGCAACCTCACCGCCGCGAGAGCCGCATCGAGATTCATTTTCAAAAATCACAATCCCCTGAAATGCCAGACGAGCACGGCGAGGATTATTTCCGCGATTAAAATAGCCGGTACCCCGACAGTGAACTTCGGCTTCTTCGTCTTGTGGTGGAAAAAGAGCATGCCCGCGATCGCCCCGAAGATTCCGAACACCGCGGCAAGAAGCAGCGAGGCCTCCGGGATGCGCCACTCCTTCTTTATAGCCTTTCTCTTGTCGATGCCGTAGAGCGCGAACGAAAAAACGTTGAGCCCGACGAACACGACGGCGGCGATAGCAATAGCTGCCTGACTCATAAAGCCTCCCTTCTGGCGCGCCGCGCTTCCGCGCAGACGCCGCCGAGCGTTTGGAGAAAGCAGCCGGCCGCGTAAGCAAGATTGCGCCGGCAGGCCGAACCGCTCCTCCCGCTTCACTTTACTTCCGAATTCACTTGGAGAAACAGTAAAAAGACCTCTGCAAAAAGCCCCCTGCCTTCCATTTCTCGATGGTTTCCCTCGGAAACGCCTTTCCGTCGTTCAAATCGTTCGGGTTGTGTATGTAAATATTCCCCTCGGCGTCTATTCCCGAAAGCACAAGGTAGTGCGGAATAAAAGAAAACACGCCCTCCGACCCCGCGGTATAGTAAATGACTGGAAAACCCTTTCTAAGATACCCCTCGGCGCGTGACAGTTCATCCGTCGTTTCCATCGAAAGCCCATAGTGCTTCGCCGCTGCCTTGAAAAAATCGGTGCGCGTGCCGCGCCTCCTAAGGCCGTTGAACCGCCTGCCTATCCATTCCGTAACCTCAGTCGGCTCAACCGTCCGGCCGAGAAGCCACGAAGCCGCCATAGAAAAAGCGACCGGGCCGCAGCCGTCCGTGCTTATCGTATGCCCATGATAAGGACAGTCCGCGTACTTGCCCGTCTTCTGGCTGAAATGCGGCATCTCCTCGTGCATCGTCATGCAAAGAGACAAATCCATACAAACACCCCGCCTGCTGCAAAACACAAGTGCCGCCCCAAAAGAAAAAGATCATTCCCCCGCGGCAAAGCGATTATACCACACCATAGCGGCCGCGTCCCTCCTGCCCGCAAAATTGACACGAGCGGACAAAAATCAGAGGGCGAGCCGTCGTATCGCGTCGATACGGCACGACAGAACGAATGCGGGCGTGCGGCGCACTACGCCCAACCGTACTTTATTCCTTCCGCCCGCCGGCACCGCTTCATCCTTCGATCCATCGCTCCGCACGAAAGCCTGACCTCCCCCAAAAACCGTGGCGCATACGCCCAATCGTACTTTATTCCTTCGCCCGCCAGCACCGCTTCATCCTTCGATCCATCGTTCCGCCCGAAAGCCTGACCTCCCCAAAAAACCGTGGCGCATACGCCCAACCGTACTTTATTCCTTCGCCCGCCGGCACCGCTTCATCCTTCGATCCATCGCTCCGCCCGAAAGCCTGACCTCCCCCAAAAAACTGTGGCGCATCCTCCCAAAAGCCCCAAACCGGCCTTGCATCATGCGTCCGCACCCCGCAATGAGTTCATCAGCGGCCGAGCCGTCTTTTTTGCGCGCCGCGGCACGTTCGAAGTGCCGGGAAAATTTGCTGCACAACAGCAAATTTTCAGACGCGCCTAGACGGCTATGCATCAGGCATAGCCGTCGTATCGCGTCGGTACGGCACGGCAGAACACAGCGGCGGCGCAGCAAAAACAGGCGAGGACGCAGAACGAATGCGGGCGTGCGGCGCATTTTGAATGCGGGCGTGCGGCGCATTTTGAATGCGGGCGTGCGGCGCATTCAAAGTTCAGCCTTACGGCGCATTCAAAGTTCAGTTCTACAACCGACCAGAAAACTAGCCACAGTTGAAAAACCAACCGCAATCAATTAAACTTTCCGTGCAAAACAAAAGCCAAAAACGAGGTACCAAAGTGCTCCTAGACATCCAGAACATAGCAAAAACATACACCGGCCGCACCCTCTTCACCGACGCCTCCTTCTTCATAGACCAAAAAGAAAAAGCCGCCCTAGTCGGCGACAACGGCGCCGGAAAAACCACCATTTTCAAAATAATCATGGGCCTTGTAGAGCCCGACAGCGGGCAAGTAATAAAAGCCAAAGACGCAAAAATCGGCTACATGGCCCAGGACCGCGAAGCCGACGGCGACGAAACCATCTACTCCTACGCCTTCAGCGTCCGCCCCGAAATCCCCGCCCTCTGGGAGAAAATGGAAGCCTCAAGGAAGCGCATGAAAACTTTAAGCGGCGAAGAGCTCCAATCCGAAGTCGCCGCCTACTCCGCCGCCGAAGAAGCCTACGGCCGCGAAGGCGGCTACTCCTACAAGTCCGAAGTCACGGGCGTCCTAAAAGGCCTCGGCTTCCCTGAAAGCGAATTCGGCCGCGGCATAAACGAACTGTCGGGCGGCCAGAAGACCCGCCTCGCCCTAGGCCGACTCCTCCTGATGAAGCCCGACCTCCTGCTCCTCGACGAGCCAACCAACCACCTCGACATCGAATCCACGGCCTGGCTCGAAAACCACCTGAAGACATACCCCGGCGCGGTCCTTGTCATTTCCCATGACCGCTTCTTCATGAACCGCTTCGTAGGCAAAGTCATATGCCTAGAGGACGGCGCGACGCGCACCTACAAAGGCGACTACGACGCCTTCTCCGAAAAGCGCAGGCAGCTCCGCCGCGACATGCTCTTCGCCTACGAAAAACAGCAGGCCGAAATGCGACATCAGGAAGAAGTAATCAAGAAGCTCAAGCAGTTCAACCGCGAAAAATCCATAAAGCGCGCCGAAAGCCGCGAAAAAGCCCTCGAAAAGCTCAAAACCTCGGCCGTCGCCGCCCCCTCCGCCGAAAAAGAAGGGATGCGCCTCAGGTTCACCCCCGCCGTCGAAAGCGGCGAGGACGTCCTGATCGCAAGCGGCCTTTCAAAAGCCTTCGGCGAAAACCGCCTCTTCGACGACGTCTCGTTCACGGTCACGCGGGGCGAGCGCATCTGCGTAATCGGCGGGAACGGGCTCGGCAAATCGACCCTCTTGAAAATGATAACCGGCAAGACTTCCATCGATTCGGGCAAGCTCCGCCGCGGCGTCAACGTCGAAATCGCCTACTACGACCAGGAAATCCAGCTCCTCACGAACGAGAAGACCGTCTACGACGAAATCGCCGACTCCTACCCGAAGCTCGGCACCACGAAGGTCCGCAGCCACCTCGCCGCCTTCGGCTTCACGGGCGACGCCGTCTTAAAGCAAGTCGGCATGCTTTCGGGCGGCGAGCGTGCCAGGGTGTCGCTGGCAAAGCTCATGCTCTCCGACGCCAACTTCATCATCCTCGACGAGCCGACGAACCACCTCGACATAACCTCGCGCGAGATCCTTGAAAGCGCGCTCTCCTCCTATGAAGGCACCCTCCTTTGCGTGACCCACGACCGCTACTTCGCAAACAGCGTCGCGACGCGCATCCTCGAACTTAAGGACGGCCGGTTCACCTCCTATCCCGGCAACTACGACTACTACCTTGCGAAGAAGGCCGAAAACGCCTCCCCTGCGGTGGACTCTCCCGCGCCGCAAAAGCAGCCAACCGCCGCAGCGGCCGACTGGAAGGCCCGCAAGGAAGAGCAGGCGAGGCGCCGCAAGTGCCTCTCCGACCTGAAAAAAGCAGAGGACAGGATAGCCGGCCTTGAAGAAGAAAATGCCGCCCTCCAGGAACAGCTCCAAGACCCGCAAATCGCCTGCGACCACGTCCGCCTCGCCGAAATTTCCGAGAAGAGCGCGGCGCTTGAAAAAGAGCTCGAAGAACTTTACGCAAGCTGGGAAGCTCTCTCTGAAGAAGCCGCCGGGTTCTCCGAGGACTGATCCGCATCTTGCGCTTCAGATAACCTAACCTCGATAGCCGCATCCACCGCCCGGCCATGCGGCAAACACAGGGCTGATCCGCCCGCTTGCGCGGCGGCCGCCGGCGCTCTTCCCCGCAGAAGGCTCGAAGCCGCCTCGCATCCAAAGCCGCCGCACGAAAAAGGGCTGCCCCCGTGGCAGCCCTTTCGCTATGCATTTTCTAAAAAGCTCAAGCCTCAAGCAGCTCGTCGAGCGTCGCCCTTACGGCCTTTATGAAGCCCTCCGTGCTGAGCGTCTCCTTATTTTCGAGGTCGCTGATGCGGGCGAGGTCGCCGGTCATCTTGCCGTCCTCGATCGTCTTCAAGGTCGCCCTCTCTAAGGTGTCGGCGAACTTCATGAGCTCCGTGCTTGCGTCGAGCTCGCCGCGCTTCCTGAGGGCGCCCGTCCAAGCGAAGATAGTCGCGACGGAGTTGGTCGAGGTGCTCTCTCCCGCGAGGTGCTTGTAGTAATGCCTCTGGACGGTCCCGTGCGCCGCCTCGTACTCGAAATACCCCTTCGGGGAGACGAGGACAGAGGTCATCATCGCAAGCGAGCCGAAAGCCGACGAGAGCATGTCGGACTGGACGTCGCCGTCGTAGTTCTTCAGCGCGAGGACGAAGCCGCCTTCGCTCTTTACGATGCGCGCCGCGACGTCGTCGATGAGGGTGTAGAAGTAGGTGATCCCGGCCTCTTCGAAGATCTTCTTGAACTCATCCTCGTAGATGCGCTCGAAGATGGCCTTGAAGTCGCCGTCATAGATCTTCGAAATGGTGTCCTTCGTCGCGAACCAGAGGTCCTGCTTGACGGAAAGCGCGTAGGTGAAGCAGCTCCTCGCGAAGCTCTCGATCGAGGCGTCGAGGTTGTGCATGCCCTGGATGACGCCAGGCCCCTTGAAGTCGAAAATCGTGCTCCTGGTGACCGTGCCGTCCTCGGCGGTGAAGACCAGCTCCGCCTTGCCGGGGCCTTCGATGCGCATCTCGGTGTTCTTGTAGACGTCGCCGTAGGCGTGGCGGGCGATCGTTATCGGCTTCTTCCAGGTCTTGACCGTCGGGGAGATTCCCTTCACCTGGATCGGGGCGCGGAAGACCGTGCCGTCGAGCATCGCGCGGATCGTGCCGTTCGGGCTCTTGTAGAGCGCCTTCAAATCGTACTCCGAGCGGCGCGCCTCGTTCGGCGTGATGGTCGCGCACTTGACGGAGACGCCGTACTTCATGTTCGCGTTCGCCGCGTCGACCGTCACCTGGTCGTCGGTCTCGTCCCTGTGCTTAAGGCCGAGGTCGTAGTACTCGGTGTTGAGGTCGATGTAGGGAGTGAGGAGCTCGTCCTTGATGATCTGCCAGATAATGCGGGTCATCTCGTCTCCGTCCATCTCAACGAGCGGCGTAGGCATCTTGATTTTTTCCATTTGCGTCTCCTTTGTTTGATATTTTAGCGGGAAAATGCAGGTCATTTGTCCATGAAGAGCACGCCCCAGTTCCTAGCGAGGTAATCGATGAGCGAGACCACGGTCATAGTCACAGCGAGGTACATGACGACCGTCGTAAGCACCGGCGGATACGGCGCGGGCAGGTCCGCGAGCATGAGGATGACCATGATCATCTGAAGGACGGTCTTGATCTTTCCCAAGGGGCCTGCGGCGATCACGACTCCGTTGTCGCTCGCCACGAGCCTGAAGCCGCTTATTATGAACTCCCGGGCTATTATTATGATGCAGGCCAGCACCGGCAGCCTCTTTAAGTCCACGAGGAGCAGCATCGCGCTGACCACGAGGAGCTTGTCCGCGAGCGGGTCCATGAACTTTCCGAAGTCGGTGATTAGGTTGTACTTTCTCGCGATCTTGCCGTCGAGCATGTCGGTGAGCGAAGCGACGATGAAGATCGCCAGCGCGATCCATTTTCCGGCTCCCTCTCCTTTGCACGCGAGCATGACGGCGACGAAGGGTATTATGAGGATGACCCTCAGTATAGTCAGCTTGTTCGGGAGGTTCATTTTCATTGCATTTCCCTTTCTTCGCCTATCAGGTCGTACTCCATCGCGCCCGTGACTACTAGCTCGACGAAGTCCCCGCTGTCGTGCGCCCTGTCGGATTTAAAGAAAATGAGCCCGTCGACGCCCGGCACGTCCGACCGCGTCCTGCCCTCGTACACTTCTTCCTCCGGCAGGTAGCCGACAACGACGGCCTCGACGGCCATTCCTATAAGGCGCCGGTTCTTTTCAAGGCTTATCTCCTGCTGCGCCTCCATCAGCTCCCTGCGGCGGCGCGCCTTCGTCCGGTAGTGGACCTGGTTCTTGAAAGACGCCGCCCTCGTGCCTTCCTCTCGGGAATACTCGAACACCCCGAGCCTGTCGAAGCGGAGCTCCCTGACGAAGTCAAGGGTCTCTTCGTGCTCCTTTTCGGTTTCTCCGGGAAAGCCCGCGATCAGCGAAGTGCGGAGCGTCATGTCGGGCATCGCCTCGCGGAGCCTTCCTACGAGGCCGCGGATATACTCCGTGTCGGTCCGCCTGCCCATAGCCTTGAGCACCGCGTCCGACCCGCTCTGTATCGGCAGGTCGAGATAGCGGCAGATCTTAGGCTCGGACGCCATCGTCTCTATGAGTTCCGGATAGATCTCCTCCGGATAGCAGTAAAGCACGCGTATCCAATGTATGCCTTCGATTTTGGCAAGTTCCTTCAGCAGTACGTGGAGCCTCTTTTCGCCGTAAATGTCGGTTCCGTAGAGCGTCGTCTCCTGGGCGATCACTATGAGCTCCCTGACTCCGCCCGCGGCGAGCTTCTCCGCTTCCGCGAGGAGCTCCTCCATCGGAAAGGACGTATAACGCCCCCTTATGTGCGGGAGTATGCAGTAAGAGCAGAACTTGTCGCACCCTTCGGCGATCTTCAGGTACGCGTAATGGCCGCCGGTCGAGACGAGGCGCTTCAGCTTCCTGTTCTCGACGAGCGCCCCTTCAAGGTATTCTTTAAGCTCCTTGCCTTCGATCACGCCCCTCACGGCGCGCGCGGCGTCGGCGAGGTTCTTCGCCCCTATTATGGCGTCGACCTCGGGAAGCTCTTTTAAGATCTCGCCGCGGTAGCGCTCGGCCAGGCAGCCCGAGACCACGAGAGCCCTGAGCTTCCCCTCCTCCTTGAACGAGGCGAGGCGCAGTATCTCCCCGATGCTCTCCTTCTTCGCGCTGTCTATGAAGCAGCAGGTGTTGACTATGGCCGCGTCGGCTTCGGACTCGTCGTCCGTTATCACGAAGCCGTCGTCGGAGAGCACGCCGAGCATCCGCTCCGCGTCGACGAGGTTCTTGTCGCACCCGAGCGAGCTCATGAATATCTTCAGCGTCGCGCTTGAATCGGAAGGCAAGTTCACTCCTCCTCGGCCGTCTTCTCGGGAAGGATCTTGACCTTGCCCTGGTAGATTTCCTCGACCGCGATCGAGAGCGGCTTTTCCTTCGGTCCCGCCTTCACGAGCGGCTCGTCGCCGTCGATGATCTGCTTGGCGCGCTTGGAGGTCGCCATAACGATAGAGTAGCGGCTCGATACTACGGGCACGGTGTCATTTTCATTATCGGCGTTGACCGCCTCGATCATCTCGGTGTAAGAGGGATGGATCATCATAGCTAAAGCTCTCCTTTCGCGTTTTGCTATTCGGTAAATGATATTTTAAAGCGTCCCGCTTTCGGCCAGTTCCGAAAGCTCCGCCTTTATCGCGTCGATTTTTTCAGTGTTGGCGGCGGTCTTGAGCCTTCCGCACTGTATGAGCCTGTGCGCCGTCTCGACTGCCTCGTCGAGGTCGTCGTTGACGAGGAGGTAGTCGTATTCCTTTATGTGGTCCGCCTCTTCAACGGCGGCCCTCATGCGCCGCGCAACCTCTTCCCTACTCTCGGTGCCGCGGCCGATAAGGCGCTCCATGACCGTCCTCGCGCTCGGGGCTACGACATAGATCATGTTCGCCTCGGGCATCTTTTCCTTGACCTTCAGCGCGCCCTGGTACTCGATCTCGAGTATCACGTCCCTGCCCGCCTCGATCATTTCTTCGACGAAAGCCCTCGGCGTGCCATAATAATTGACCCCGTAGCGCGCGTACTCCAGGAAGCCGTCGCGGCCGATGCCCTCCTCGAACTCCTCGCGCGTGACGAAGTGGTAGGCGATCCCGTTTTCCTCGCCCTCTCGCGGGGCGCGGGTCGTCATCGAGACCGAGAGGGCGTAGCCGCCGTAGCGCTTAAGCAGCTCCCTGACTATCGTTCCCTTGCCGACTCCCGAAAAGCCGGAAATTATAGTAAGCGTTCCCTTCTGTGCCATACCGCCTCACTCAAGGTTCTGTATCTGCTCGCGCAGCTTCTCGATTATAGTCTTCATCGCGATGCCCGTGTCCGCCGTGACGAGCGAGCCCGCCTTAGAAAGCGTCGTGTTCGCCTCGCGGTTCATCTCCTGCGCCATGAAGTCGAGCTTCCTTCCGACCGACCCGCCCTCTGAAAGGATCTGCCTCATCTGGTCGATGTGGCTCTTAAGCCGCACGCTCTCCTCGTCCGTCGAAATCTTGTCGGCGTAGGAGGCGCAGGCAGCGGCCACGGCCGTATCGTCCGCCGTGCGGTCCGCAAGGATTTCATTTACCTTGGAAAGCAGCTTTTCGCGGTAGGCCGCCACGATTTTAGGCTCTTCTTCTATGACCCTGCCGACGCAGCCGGAAAGTTCGTCGAGCTTTAAGAGCATGTCGTCTTTTAGCTTTTCGCCTTCGGCCGCGCGGGCCTCGTTGAAACGGCTAAGCGCGGCCTCAACGCAGGGGATCAGCACCGCCCTTACGGCTTCCTCGTCAACGGGGGCTTCCTTAAAGTCCATTACCTCAGGGAGGGTGGCGATTTGAAAGGCGGTGAACGGCCGCTCTTCTTCGCAGCCTGCCGCCCTGCCTGCGCGCCTTATGGCCTCGGCGTACTTAGCCGCGAGTGCTTCATTTACGGCGACTTCCTCTCCGGATGCGTCCTCCTCGTCGACGTTGATGAATACGTCGACCTTGCCGCGCCCCACATGCTCCTTGACGCAGTTCCTGACGTCGCCCTCAAGCGCGAGGTACTTCCGCGGCAGCTTGACGCTTATGTCGAGGTAGCGGTTGTTGACGGACTTGACCTCCGCCGTGAAAACCGAAGCTCCCTCGCTTTTCGCCTGGCCGTAGCCGGTCATGCTCTTGACCATCGTGCTCCTTTCAAGGGGGCTTTGGCCGGCTTAAAAACAGCCAGAAAATGGTGCTCTTTAAGGCCTGCCCCGCTTAGTTCTGCAAAAGCGAATTGTACCGCATTTTCAAAACACCGTCAACCTGCTATACTTGCGTGGAACCGCTTATGAATCGGCCTTCAAGCCGCCTTAAGTCAGTCTCATCGGACGATCCGCGGCGGCGCGGACGGCAAGTCGGCGCGCTTAGGCAAATATGAAACGGAGGTTACAATGGCTCTTGATGGAATCACGGTCCGCGCTATGGCCTGCTTTCTGCGCGGCAAGCTAGTCGGCGGGAGCATTTCGAAGATAGTCGAAAGCGACAAGGACCAGATACTCATGACCGTCAAGTCGCAGAGGGAGCAGCTCCGCCTCCTGCTTTCGGCCGCCCCCTCTCTCCCGCTCCTCTTCCTTGAAGATGAAAACCGGCCGGCCCCAATGACCGCGCCGAACTTCTGCATGTTCCTTAGGAAGCACATCCAGGGCGGGCGGATAACGGCCGTGACGCAGCCTTCGCTCGAGCGCGCCGTCACCTTCGAGATCGCCCACCGAAACGAGCTCGGCGACATGGTGACGCGCCGCCTTATCCTGGAGCTCATGGGCAAGTACAGCAACCTCATCCTAACCGACGAAGACGGCACGATAATGGACGCCATAAGGCACGTCCCCTCGTCGGTCAGCTCGGTGCGCGAGGTACTGCCCGGGCGGCCCTACTTCCTGCCCGGGGCCGGCGAAAAGGCCGACCCGCTCACCGCTTCAAAGGAAGACTTCCTGCGCGTCCTCGCGGAGAGCCCTAAGCCTCTCCCGAAGGCCCTCTACACCTCTTTTACGGGGCTTTCGCCCGTCATGGCCGAAGAGCTGGTCTACGAAGCGGGGCTTGAGCCCAGGAAGACTCCGCAGGACCTAAGCGCGGAAGAAAAAGACGCGCTGGCCTCTTCATTTTCAAAAGCGATGCAGCGGGTAAATGCAGAGGATTTCGCGTTCGAAATGTACCTCGAGGACGGCTCTCCGAAGGACTACGCCTGCCTGCCGCTTTCGATGTACGCGGGGCTCGAAAAGCGCGAGTTCCCCACCGCGAACGGCCTCGTCCGCGCCTACTACGGCCGAAAAGAGGAATCGACTAGGATGAAGGTCAAGTCGCAGGACCTCCGCCACGCCGTCACGACGCTTCTTTCGCGGACGGAGAAAAAGCTCGCGCTTCAGGAAAAGCAGCTCAAGGACACGGAAGGCCGCGACAAGTACAGGCTTTACGGGGAGCTGCTTTTGGCGTCGGGCTACGGCATCCCCGAGGGGGCTTCTTCAGCGGAGCTCGACAACTACTATACCGGCGAAAAGACCAAGGTCTCGCTAGACCCGAACTTGACGCCCGCCGAGAACGCCCAGAAATATTACGCGAAGTACAATAAGCAAAAGCGCACCGCGTCCGCGCTCGAAGTCCAGATCGAAGAGACCCGCGCCGACCTTGAGCAGCTCACAGGCTGCCTTACCGCCGTCGACATGGCCGAGAGCGTCGAGGACCTCGCCGAAATCCGCTCCGAACTCTCCTCCTTTGGCTTCATGAAAAAGGGCAGGGAGGCTTCCAAAGGAAAGAAAAAGCAGCCGGCCAAGGCGAAGCCGCGCGTATACAAATCTTCGGACGGGTTCCTGATGGCCGTCGGCCGCAACAACCTCCAGAACGAGGAGGTGACCTTCAAGATAGGCGGGAACGAGGACTGGTGGTTCCACGCCAGCAAGATCCCGGGAAGCCACGTCATCGTAAAGACCAGCGGCAGGGAGCTGACGGACCGCGCCTTCGAGGAGGCCGGCAGCCTCGCGGCCTACTATTCCTCGGGGCGCGACGCGGACAAGGTCGAGATCGACTACACGAAGCGCAGGAACGTCAAGAAGGCGGCGGGCGGAAAGCCCGGCTTCGTAATCTACCACACGCACTACTCGCTCATGGCCAAGCCCGGCATCGAAGCTCTGGAGCGCGTGGAGTGAATTCAGGGATCCGCCGCCCGGCCGTGCAGGCACGGCGGTCATCGATCCCCTTTCCCGATCGAGTAGGGCAGACTGCGTCTTCCCTACTCGATCTAGCGGGAAACCGCTCCACTTCGCGGCTTAGCCGCTCAGTGTCCCTTGGGGATCTGATGCCCGCCCGTGCAAGCACGGCGGTCATCGATCCCCTTTCCCGCAAAATAAGAGGCAGCGGAACGCGAATGTCCGCTGCCTCAGTTTGTAATTGGATTTAAGCCGCCCTCACGATACCACGAGGTTGACTATCTTGCCGGGGACGTAGATCTCCTTGCGGATGGTATGCCCTTCGAGCTTGTCCGCGACTGCCTCCTTGCCGGCGGAGAGGACCTCTTCCTTGGTCGCGTCCGCGGCCACCTTGACGACGGCGCGCATCTTCCCGTTGATCTGAACGGGGATGTCCTTGACGTCGTCGGCGCGGAGCGAGGCGTCGTCCTTCGGCCAGCCCGCGGAAAATACGGAATCGCCGTGGCCGCACATTTCCCAGACTTCCTCGGCGACGTGGGGCGCGAACGGCGCGAGCAGGACGGCGAAGGTGCTTATCGTCTCCTTGTCGATGCCGCCCGTCGTCTTGGCGAGCTCGACGAGGTCGTTCGTGTGCTTCATGAACGCCGCGACGGCCGTGTTGAGGCTGAAGGACTCAAGGCGTGAAGTGATGTCGTAAATGAGCTTGTGGCGGATGCGCACCATGTCCTTCGTCGGCTCGACGTCCTTCTCCGCCGACTCGGACGCCAGCTTGAAGAAACGGTTGAGGAAGCGGAACACGCCGTCGATTCCCCTGTCGTCCCACTCGGCGTCGAGTTCGGGCGGGCCGACGAAGAGCTCGTAGAGGCGGAGCGAGTCGCAGCCGTACTTTTCGACGAGGTCGTCGGGGGAAACCACGTTGCCCTTCGACTTGCTCATCTTTATGCCGTTCTTGCCGGTTATCATGCCCTGGTTGAAGAGCTTTACGAACGGCTCGTCGAAGTCGACGACGCCGATGTCGTGCAGGAACTTCGTCCAGAAGCGGGCATAGAGGAGGTGGAGCACCGCGTGCTCGACGCCGCCGATGTACATGTCGACCGGAAGGTACTTCTTCGCCTTCTCCTTCGACACGAGGACGTTCGGGTTCTTGTTGTCGACGTAGCGCAGGAAATACCAGCTCGAACCCGCCCACTGCGGCATCGTATTGGTCTCGCGCTTGGCAGGCTCTCCGCAGACGGGGCAGGTGGTATTGACCCAGGAGTCGATCGCGGCGAGCGGCGACTCGCCCGTGCCCGTCGGCTCGTACTTCTCGACGTCCGGCAGTTCAAGCGGGAGCTGTTCTTCCGGAACGGGCACGTTGCCGCACTTGGGGCAGTGGACGATCGGGATAGGCTCGCCCCAGTACCTCTGGCGCGAGAAGACCCAGTCGCGGAGCTTGTAATTGTTGGTGACGCGGCAGATGCCCTTCTCCTCGAGGCGGGCCGGGATTTCCTTCTTGGCCGTCTCGGAAGGCATTCCGTTCCAGTCGCCGGAATTTATCATTATGCCGGGAAGCGTGTACGCCTCCTGCATGTCCTCTATCTCTTTGCCCTCGGGCGCGATGACCTGGATGATCGGCAGGTCGAACTTCTTCGCGAAGGCGAAGTCCCTGTCGTCGTGCGCGGGCACGCACATGATAGCGCCCGTGCCGTAGTCGGCGAGGACGTAGTCGGAAAGCCACACCGGCACCTTCGCCCCGTTGACGGGGTTGATGCAGTAGCTGCCGGTGAAGACGCCCGTCTTCTCCTTGTCCTGGAGGCGGTCGACCGACGAGCGGTTAGCCGCGCGGGCGATGTAGGCCTTGACCTCTTCCCTGTGCTCGTCGTCGGCGAGGCTTTCGGCGAGCGCGTGCTCGGGCGCGAGCACCATGAAGGTCGCGCCGTAGAGCGTGTCGGGGCGCGTCGTGTAAACGCGGATCTTGTCGTCCCTGCCTTCGACGGCGAAGTCGACCTCGGCGCCGTGGGAGCGGCCGATCCAGTCCGTCTGCATTTTCTTGACCTTCTCGGGCCATTCAAGGCCTTCGAGGCCGTCGAGCAGCCTGTCGGCGTAGGCCGTGATCTTCAGCATCCACTGCCTGAGGTTCTTCTTCGTAACCGGCGTGCCGCAGCGCTCGCAGGTTCCGTCCTTGACCTCCTCGTTCGCCAGTCCGGTCTTGCAGGACGGGCACCAGTTGATCGGGAACTCCTTCTCGTAGGCGAGCCCGTTCTTGAACATCTGCACGAAGATCCACTGCGTCCACTTATAGTACGCGGGGTCGGTCGTGTTGACCTCCATGTCCCAGTCGTAGATGGCCGCGATGTCCTTTATCTGCTTCCTGATGTTGTTGATGTTCTTCTCGGTCTGGACGGCGGGGTGCACGCCCATCTTGATGGCGTAGTTCTCAGCCGGCAGGCCGAAGGCGTCCCAGCCCATCGGATGGATGACGTAGTAGCCGTTAAGCAGCTTGTAGCGGCTCCATACGTCGGAGATGACATATCCCCTCCAGTGCCCGACGTGGAGCCCGTTGCCCGAAGGATAGGGGAACATGTCGAGGCAGTAATACTTAGGGCGCTTGCCGTCGTTGACGTTGACGGGCTTCTCTTCCCATCTGGCACGCCACTTCTCTTCTATCTGAGCGTGATCGTATGAGGCTGCCATACTTACCTCCCGTTAAATGAAAACCGGACGCGGGAACTTCCCCGTCCACTTCTTGATGGATATTCCTGGCGCCGGCCTTTTGCATAAACGGCGGCGCGCTGCATGCGCGAAGGGCTTTAAAATGCCCTCGGACGCAACCTAAACAGTGTAGATTAAACCCTTCTCGTTTGTCAAGGAAGCAGGGGCGCGCGCGGAGGCCGCAAGAGCCCAAAAGCCCTTCATTTCCTGATTCCCAAAAAGGCCGCGAGGTTGCCGCGCCTGCCTTTGCTGGCCCTATGCGAAAAGAGTATTTTCGGGTTGCAGCAGGTGCAAATTTCGGGCAGTGTTATGTTCTCCTTCGGGATGCCCGCGGAAAGCATGGCCAGCTCGTTTGCCCGCCAGAGGTCGACGTGGGGCTTGACTGCGCCCTCGGCGTTCTCCATCAGCCTCACGCACTCATCGGGGAACGCGCGCGCGACCTCCTCTCCGACCTCGAAGCAGTCTTGGCAGATGGAAGGCCCGATGGCGGCTTTTACGTCCTCGGGGCGCGTCCCGAAGGCCTTGCGCATCTCCTCAAGCGTCACCTTTGCCATTCCCGCGGCGGTGCCGCGCCAGCCCGCGTGCGAAAGCCCTACCGCCCTGTGCGCCGTGTCGATGAAATACAGCGGCACGCAGTCCGCGTAGAAGGTCACGAGCACCAGCCCCGGCACGTCCGTTATCAGGCCGTCCGTGTCGCTGAAGCGCTCATCTTTGAAAATGCCCGTCCCTGCGTCGCTTTCATATACCCTCCTCACGTTCACGGTGTGGGTCTGGTACGAGGCCACGCAGAGCCTTTCGTCAAAGCCCGCCGCGGCCGCGAACCTCCTGTAGTTCTCGCGCACAGCCTCGGGGTGCTTGTCCCTTATAAATGCGAAGTTCATGGACTCGCACTCGTCCCGGCTCACCCCGCCCAGGCGCGTCGAAAACGCGTTGACCGCCCAGGGCGCTTCGTCGAGGGCCTTGAACGTGAAAAACGGAACGCCGTCCTTTTCATGGAGCGCCGTTCCCTTAAGGCTGCCGTATTTCGTCTTCAGCTCAGTCCCGCCTATTTTCATTTCACTCCTTAAAAAACGCCGCTTTCAGCCGCAGTAGGAAAATGCATTTTTATAGAGCTTTACCTCCCCGCCGTCGAGCGCGACCACGTCGAAGCGGCACGGCGTCTCCTCGGGAAGGCGGTTTTTTATCAGGTAGAGCGCGGCCGTCCGCGATATCTGCCTCTGCTTTGCCGCGTTTACCGCGGAGGCGGCGTAGCCGGCGCCCGACGTCCTTCTGTACTTCACCTCGACGAAAGCAAGGTAGGAGCCGTCGCGGGCGACTATGTCTATTTCGCCCGACTTGGTCCTGAAGTTCATCTGAAGGATCTCGTAGCCTTGGCCTTTAAGGTACTCTGCCGCGATTTCCTCATAACGGCTGCCGACGCTTCTTGTATTCATGACCGCCTTTCACGGCTCTTTGCCGGATTCATTGTTCCTAGACGAATTTCCCTATGAAGCTCCTCCGCCCTTCACGGCCGTCGCCGAGTTCAAACTTCAGTGACGAATTTCCTTATGAAGCTTCTCCTGTGTATCGGGCACGGGCCGAGCTCCTTCAGGGCCGCTATGTGCTCGGCCGTGCCATAGCCCTTGTTCTTCGCGAAGCCGTAGCCCGGATAGATTTTGTCGTACTCGACCATCATGGTGTCACGCTTCACCTTCGCGACGATGGAGGCCGCGGCGATCGAGGCGCACTGCGCGTCGCCTTTGATGATCGGGATCTGGCGGATGTCCACCCCCGGGATCTTCACCGCGTCGTTTAAGAGGATTCCCGGGCGCACGGAGAGCTTTCCGATCGCCTGGCGCATCGCCTCGTAGGTAGCGTTCAGGATATTGATTTCATCTATCGCCTCCCAGGAGACGATGCCGATTCCGACGGCAAGAGCCTCGCTTAGGATCTGCTCAGAGAGCTTATTTCGCCTAAGCTCGGTAAGCTTCTTGGAGTCGTTCAGGTACAGGATCTCATGGTCTTCCGGAAGCACTGCCGCGCAGGCGACAACGGGCCCTGCCAAAGGGCCGCGCCCGACTTCGTCTATCCCGCAGACGGGGGCAAATTCCATATACCTGCGCTCGAACGAGTACATCTCGCGCGTCCGCTCGACTTCCGCCGCCAATTTTTCTTCCTTGGTGAGCCTCGGCTTCCTTGTCCCTGCCATTTCTGCCTTTCCTGATACTTGCGTTTGCGCTTTCCCGTGCGGAACTTAATGCTAAAGCCGCCCCTGCCTGCGCGCCTGCGGATACGTCCTTGTTTACGCGACTAAAGTGTTTCAGGGAGCCTTCTCTATGGTTATCCTGCCGAGTTTTCCCGAGCGGAACTCGTCTATGAGCATCCCAGCCGTCCTTGAAAGGTCGGTTCCGCCGCCTTTCGTGACGAAGCCGCGGCTCTTACCGATGGCTTCGAGCACCGCGTAGGCGTGCGCGTACTCGGGCGAAGCCATGAGCACGCCGTCGCCTGTCCGCGCCTCCGCCGAGATTTCGCCGTAGCGCTCGGGCAGCGCGTTCGGATATTCATTTTCAAGAAAGCCGATGAGGACGAGGGCGAGCTCGTCCTTGTCGAGGACGCCGTCGCTTATCGAGCCCACAAGCGCGAGCCTTTCACCTATCGTGAGCCGGGACGGGCCATTTTTCTTTTCGTCCTCGAACTTGGGCCAAAGGACGCCCGGCGTGTCGAGGAGCTCAAGCTTGTTCGAGAGGCGGATCCACTGCTTGCCGCGGGTGACGCCCGGCTTGTTGCCGGTCTTTGCCATGGCGCGGGACGCGAGCGAGTTTATGAAAGTCGACTTTCCGACGTTCGGTATCCCCGCGACCATCGCCCTGATCGGCCGCTCCTTCATTCCCTTTTTGGCGTCGGCCGCCCTCTTCTCCTCGCAGACGCCCTCTATCAGGGAAATGACCTGCTTTAAGTCGCTCTTCTTTCGAAGGTCCGCCAGGATGCAGGCCGCGCCGCGCCCGCGGAAGTATTCGAGCCACTTTCGGCTCTCCGCAGGATCGGCGAGGTCGGACTTTCCGAGTATGACCACCCTCGCCTTTCCCGCCGCGACCGAATCGATGTCGGGGTTCCTGCCCGCAAGCGGTATGCGCGCGTCGGTCAGCTCGATCAGGAGGTCGGTCAGCTTGATCTCCTCCTTCATCATCCTCATCGTCTTGGTCATATGACCCGGAAACCACTGTATATCCATCATCCACCTATCGCCGCGCCTCAAAGGAACCTTCTGTTAGATCCGCCCGAGGACGCCAGCCACGCCTTTCCGATGATCATATCGCTTGTCACGTTGCCGACGTCGGGATGCCGGCTGTCCTGGGAATTGTTGCGGTTGTCGCCGAGCACGAAGTACTCGCCGGCGCCGAGCGTTATTCCGTCCTCGGCGAGGCCGCCGCTGACGATCCTGGGAAGCTCTATGCTCTCCATGTAGGTCGTGCCGTTGATTTTTATCTGGCCGTTCTTGATCTCGACCGTCTCGCCGGGAAGGCCTATGACGCGTTTTATGTGCCAAGCCGAATCGTCGCCCGACTGCCTGTAGACTATCACGTCTCCCCTTTTGATATGGTTGATGAGCTTCACCGTCCTGTCGATAAGGACGCTCTCGTCCTTCAGGATCGTCGGCTCCATGGAGCTCTCCGGCATAGTCGTCGACGAAAAGAAGGCGTAGGCGGTCAGGAAGGCCGCGGCAAGCACGGCCGCTGCCGCTATCACGTAGGGCACCGCCCTGTTCTTCCTCCTCGACCCCAGGTAGCCCTGGCTGCCGTATGCGGAATTCTGGTACTTCATCGGTCCGCCTTTCTAAAACCTGTTATAACAAACGGGCAGAGCGGCTTGAGCCGTTCTGCCCGTGTGCGTTCCTCAGCGAATGACTTCCTTGACCTTCGCGCTCTTGCCCGTGCGCTCGCGCAGGTAGTTGAGCTTCGCCCTGCGGACTTTGCCTCGGCGGACGACCTCGACGTTGACGACGTTCGGGGAATGGAGCGGCCACGTCTTCTCGACGCCGATACCGTTGGAAACCTTGCGGACCGTGAAGGTCTCGCGGGCCCCGCCGCCCTGGCGTTTCATGACTACGCCCTCGAAAATCTGGATCCTCTCGCGGGTGCCTTCCTTGATCCTGCCGTGCACCCTGACGGTGTCGCCGACGCGGAAAGAAGGAACCTCGCTCTTGAGCTGTTCGCTCTCGATGCTGCGGATAATGTCGTTCATCTTCTTTTCTCCTTTTTTGTTTGGATGTTCATACCGTTCATGCGTCGGCAGCGGACCACCAAAATGCAACGCAAGATATTTTACGCTAAAGCGCCTGCCCTGACAAGACTTTTATCGCGTCTTGAGCGAACTTTCTTCGCGCCTTTAGTTGACGTAGACCGAGACGTACTGCCACTCCTTATCGCCCGTCTCGACCTTGTCGGCGGGGACGGTAACGATGTAGGCCTCTCCCTTGCCGGCGGTGAGCTCCTGCGACGTGAACTCATAGGTAAATATGCTTCCGATGTTCTCGTCAGTCGCGGTAAGCGTGCGCGTCGAAGCCGCCTCCGTGCCGTCCGTGCCGTTCCTCTGGTATACGAGCACGCTGACGGAGCCGTCGTCGTTCTGCCAGATGAGGTAGGGCATGGTGAAGGTTATGCCTTCGATGACGCCGCTCTTGTTTATCCAGGTCCAGTCCTTCAAGGTGTTGGTGAAGTCCGCGTAGTTCCCGCCGGCCTCGCTGACTTTGACATACTCCTCGGGGTACTTGTCGGCTATGGCGTCAGAGACCGCGTTGACCGCGGCAGTCTCGCAGGTTATCTTCGCAGTGCCGCCGCTCACCTTGACGACTTTAAGCGAAGAGACCTCCTTGAAGTCCCTCTCTCCGTCCTCCTCGTCGCCGAGGTAGTAGAGGATGGTCTGGACGCCGTAGTTGCCGTCGGAATTGACTATGTGGTCGACGATGTACTTCGTGTAGCCGTTTTTGACGTTGTCCTGGATGCTCTTGAAGAGGCCGTTTATCTCCTCTTCGGTGTAGCTTTCGTCGAAGCAGTCCTTGAAGGCGGCCGCGTCGTCATTCGCCGCGGCTATGAGCGACGACTGGACTAGTTCTATGGCCTTCTGAGCCTCCTCGACCGTGGTCGCGGTATTGTCCGTGCCCGAAACGGCGGAAGCTTCCGAAGCCGCTGAAGAAGCGGAGTCGGCGGACGCCGAAGATGCGTCCGAAGCCTTAGTCCCGCAGCCCGAAAGCATACCCGCGCAAAGCGCGAAGGAAAGCGCGAACGCGCACACTCTCTTTTTCATTCTCTTATCTCTCCCAAAAAATAACCGTGTCAGGCTCAGCCTTCGCCATTGTCGGCCTCATCGCCTTCGTCGTTCGCTGCCTCTTCAAGGAAGCGCCTCTCCTTCGGGCTTATGACTGCCTTCTCCAAGAGGTCGGGGCGGCGCTTGAGCGTCCGAAGCAAAGACATCTCCCTCCTCCAGGCGTCCACCTTGGCGTGGTCGCCGGAGAGCAGGATCGGCGGCACCTTCCGCCCGTTCCAGGTCTCCGGACGGGTGTACTGCGGCGCCTCCAAAAGGCCGTCGCCGAAGGAGTCATAGGCGGCGGAGTCCTCGTTGTGCAGGACTCCGGGTATCATGCGCGAGATGGCGTCCATCATCAGCATGGCGGGCATCTCGCCGCCCGTGACGACGAAGTCGCCGATGGAATACTCGTCGGTGACTATTTCCTCGATGACCCTCTCGTCGATTCCTTCGTAATGCCCGCAGATGAAGACCAGCCCCTCCTCGACGGCCAGCTCTTTGGCGTCGGCCTGCGTGAAGGGCTTGCCTTGCGGCGTCATGTAGAGGACGCGCGGCTTGTACCCGAGGTCTGCCTCGACGGCTTTGTACGCATCGTAAATGGGCTGCGCCTGCATGACCATTCCCGCTCCGCCGCCGTATGGATAGTCGTCTGTCTTCCCGTGCCTCTCGTTCGTGTAGTCGCGGATGTTGACGGCCTCGACGTTCAAGATGCCCTCCTCGACGGCGCGTCCGATCACGCTCGTCTTGAAGGCCGTCTCGACCATGTCGGGAAAAAGCGTAAGCACATAAAAGTCCATTTTTCTGCCCTTACCTCACTTAAAACGGCCGCCCCGCTGCCTCATTCGGCACGCGGGGCGATTGGTCATTCGATTACCGGCATCAGGCGTACTTTTATGTAGCCTTCCTCGGGCGACTTTTCCAGTATGCAGTAGGGTATCGCTGGAATGAGCAGCTCTCCGTCCGGCGTGTCGGCGACGTAGACGTCGTTAGCCCCGGTCCGCATTACATCGCGCACGGTGCCTATTTTCCCGCCGTCTTCGCCGATGAGGCTGCACCCGATGAGGTCGCCGATGAAATACTCTCCCTCTTTGAGGGGGATGGCGTCCTTCCGGTCGACGTAGAGCTCGGCGCCGCGGAGGTGCGCGGCCTCCTCGGGCGTGTCAAAGCCCTCGAACTTGAGCACGGGCCTGTTCTTTACGAACTTGCAGCCCATGACCTTAAGCCGGCTCTCCTTTCCGCCCTTGAGGCAGATTGCCTCCTTGAGCGCCTCGAAGCGCCTGACGTCGTCAGTGGTCGGGTTGACCGCCACTTCGCCCTTTATGCCGTGGCTGGACGCCACGCTGCCGATCTGGACTCTCTCAAGCATCCGCCTCGTCCTTTGCGTCCTCGTCCTTATCCGGATCCATGACCTCGACCGTGACGTTCTCGCCCGTCTTGATGCCTGCCGCCTTGACGACCGTCCTTATGGACTTCGCTATGCGGCCCGCGCGTCCGATGACCTTGCCCATGTCGTCCGGGGCGACATAGAGTTCGTAGACGGTCTGGCCTTCCTCTTTGCGCTCCTTGACGACGACTGAATCGGGCGAGTCCACCAGCGCCTTGGCGAGGATCTCGACTAATTCTTTCATATCTTCTCCTTAGGGCTTACTGCATGATGCCGGCGAGCTTTAAGAGCTTTGCGACCTCGGCGGTCGGCTGAGCGCCGTTGGCGAGCCACTTCTTCGCGCCTTCCTCGTCGATCTTATAAACGCTCGGATCCTTGGTCGGGTCATAGTAGCCGAGTTCCTCGATGAAACGTCCGTCGCGCGGGGACCTTGCGTCGGCGACGACGATCCTGTAGAACGGAGCCTTCTTCTGTCCCATCCTTCTGAGCCTGATCTTAACCATTTTTAAACTACCTCCATAAAATATTATCTATCTGCGCAGCTGCCTGCGCGCTCTCACACCTCCAGGTGATTAAGCCTTTGAAAATGAAAATCAGAAGGGAAGCCCGAGCTTTCCGAAGATCCCTCCGCCCTTCTTGCCCTTCATTCCGCCCTGAAGCTGCTTCATGAGCTTCTTGGCTTCGTTGAACTGCTTTATGAGGCGGTTGACCTCGCTTATGTCGACGCCCGCGCCCTTTGCGACGCGGTTCTTCCTCGAGACGTTGAGGATGTCGGGGTTCGCCCTCTCGGCGGGAGTCATCGAGTAAATGATCGACTCCGTCCTGTGCATGGCGTCCTCGTCGACCATGTTCGAGATGTCGCTGCCCTTCGCCCCCATGCCGGGGAGCATCGAAAGGACGCTCTCAAGGCCGCCCATGTTCCTCATCTGCTGAAGGCTCTCGAGATAGTCGTCGAAGCCGAAGGAGGCCTTCTTGAACTTCTCCTGCATCTTGCGGGCCTTCTCGTCGTCGATGGAGTTCTGCGCCTTCTCGATGAGGCTCAAAACGTCGCCCATCCCCAGTATCCTTCCGGCCATGCGGTCCGGATAGAAGGGCTCTAGGTCGGAGAGCTTCTCTCCCATGCCGACGTAGAGGATCGGCTTTCCCGTAACCGCCTTGACGGAGAGCGCCGCGCCGCCCCTTGCGTCGCCGTCGCACTTCGTCAGTATCACGCCGTCGATTCCCGTGTCGTCGCAGAAGGTCTTGGCGACCCTGACGGCCTCCTGGCCGGTCATGGCGTCGATGACGAGGATCGAGAAGTCGACGTTCACCGCGGCCTTTATGTCCTTAAGCTCCTGCATCATCGTCTCGTCGATCTGCAGGCGGCCGGCGGTATCGATTATCGCGACCGTGTGGCCGTTGTCCTTGGCGTGCCTTACGCCTTCCGAGGCGATTTTCACCGCGTCGGTGCAGCCCTCTACCGCGAACACGGGCACGCCCTGCTTTTCGCCGTTAACCTGCAGCTGTTTTACGGCGGCGGGCCTGTAGACGTCGGCCGCGATAAGCAGCGGCCTCTTGCCCTTCGCCTTGAACTGCCCGGCGAGCTTGGCCGCGGTCGTGGTCTTGCCCGCGCCCTGGAGGCCGCACATCATCAGCACGGTCAGGCCGTGGGACTTAAGCGGTATCTCGGTAAGCTCCGAGCCCATGAGGCTGGTCAGCTCGTCGTTGACGATCTTCACGACCATCTGGCCGGGGTTCAGGCCGTTCATGACGTCCTCGCCGATGGCCTTCTCCTCGACCGTCTTCGTGAACTGCTTGACGACCTTGAAGTTGACGTCCGCCTCGAGAAGGGCCATCTTGACTTCCTTCATCGCCTCGGACACGTCCTTCTCTGTCAGCCGCCCCTTGGCGCGCAGCTTCTTGAACACGCCCTGCAGTTTGTCGGAAAGGCTATCAAATGCCATTTCAAAGCTCCTTAAGTATCTCTTCGGCGAGCAGCTTGACCTCGGGGTCGTCCGTCCTCGCCAGTATCTTCTCAGCCCTGTGCTTTATATTTAGGAAATGATCCACGAGCCCGAGCGTCTCCTCGTACTTTTCAAGAGCCGCCTTCGTGCGGCGAAGCATGTCGTGCACGCCCTGCCGGCTTATGCCGTACTTCGCGGCGACCTCGGAGAGCGAGCAGTCCATGAAGACCGCGTCCTCGTACACGGCCCTCTGCCGCTGCGTCAGCAAGTCGCCGTAAAAATCGAAAAGCAGCGACTGCCTGTAGACCTCATCCATTTCCATGCGCTCGAATATAACGCCGCGAAAGAGCCCTGTCAAGTTTTTTTCTTTACACTCCCCGCATATCCGATTGCGCGACAAGCCCTACCTATGCTATCTTTGCACTGTCAGGGGGTGGTCCGTCATGGTAAGCGCGGAGAATCTTTCATTTTCATATAAGAAAAAAACCATCTTCGAGGGGATCTCCTTTGAGGTGAAGGGCGGGCAGTGCCTCGTGATCGCCGGGGAGAACGGCGCGGGCAAATCGACGCTCCTTTCCGTGCTCGCGGGCGTCCTTAAGCCCGGCAGCGGTTCGGTAAATGTAAAGGGAAGGATAGGCCTGGTGCCGCAGGACAACGGCATCTTCGAGGACATGTCCGTGCTCTCGAACGTCGCCTTCTTCGCCGCCCTTTCCAAAGCAAAAGCCGCGCGTCCGCTGCCCTTCGGGCTTGAGCCCTACGCCAAGACGAAGGCGGCGAAGCTCTCGGGCGGCTTTAAAAAGAGGCTCGCGATCGCCTGCGCGGCGGTCTCAGGCCCTGACGTCTGGCTCTTCGACGAGCCCTGCGCGGGGCTTGACGCGGCAAGGCGCAGCGAGATCCTAAGCACCGTCGCCGCGCTCAAGGAGGAGGGACGCGCCGTAGTCTACGTCGGCCACGACCCCGAAGAGTTCGCCTCCTTCGCCGACATGGTGCTCTACCTCGGAAAGGACTCCGAGCTGACTTTCTGCGGCGGCATGGATGCCGGGGAAATCGCGGAGGACTTCAAGAAGCGGCTTGGGGCTTAAGCGTTTTTTAAGATTTTTGTCGCGCGGAAGCAAACAATATGCTAGAATGCGCATCGTGCGCTTTCTATAAACGCAGGCGGCGGCAATCGTGCCGCCCGTCAAACCATCATTTTCTTCATGAAAGGGGAAATGTAAAACATGGAAGAAACCAAGAAGAGCAAGAAAGGCCTGATAATAGGCATCATCGTCGCCGTGGCAGTCATCGCGGCCGGCGCAAGCGTCTTCGCCTTCAGGTCGTCCCGCGGCTTGACCGGCGGCTCGGTCTCCACGTTCGACGCGATGAAGAATTCCGCCAAGGCCATGCTTTCCCGCACGAAGCCGGGCAAGTTCCTCGTCGACGCCCATGAGGACGGAAAGCCCGCCTCGATGACGGTCGATATCGACGACCTCTCGCTGTTTTCTCCTTCGCTCTCCAGCCTTCCTTTCGACATCGAGGTGACCTTTACGCTCGACGGCAGCAAAAAGCTCGGCTGCGACATCAACCTGGATTTATTCGGAATGCTTGATTTCAGCGGCAGCTTCGGCACGACGGACAAGGAACTCTATGTAGATTCCCCGTCCTTGGCCGAGGACAGCTACAAGCTCACCTACGCGACGGCGGCCGAAGACTTCAAGAATTCCATCTTCGCTCCCGGAAGCGACAGCGCCTACTCGATAACTGACGAGGACAGCTTCAACCAGACCGTTGAAATCCTTTCCGCCTTATCCGAGAAAATGTCGAGCGGCGAGTCCTTCAACATCGACAGCTTGCAGGCGACCCTGAAGGAAAACGGCCTTAAGTGCGAGTTCGAGGAAGCCAAAAAGGATGCCGAAGTCGGCGGCGAGAACATCAGCGTCTCCGCCCGCACGCTCACTCTCGAGAGCGAGGACATAAAGGCCTACGGCGAATATCTTGAAAAAGTCTTCTCGGAGGACACGCTCCTATCCAATTCCACGGTCAGCACCTCTTTTGGCGACATTGACGAGATCACCGACGCCCTCAAGAATTTCGACGGAACCGTAACCATCGAATTCGACGTCTACGGCAGCAATCTCGTAAAGGGCAATTTCTCTGTCGTCCGCGGAGAAAAGACTTCGACTGCGTCTTTCGACCTCGGAAAAGATCCCGCTACCACTTCTAAGATGACGATCAGCTCCGAGGCCGGCGACAGCAAGTACGACGTCGTCTACGACATCAAGGATACTGATTCCGTCTATGAGGTGGACGCCACTGTCAATTCGTCCGACAACGAGAGCTATTCGATGACCTACACCTACGACAAGTCGAGCGACGAGTTCACCATTAATACGCCGACTTCCACCGACGGCTCCAACAGCACGGCCCTTTCCGGAAAGTGCACCTACGAAGGCTCAAAGATGACTATGGCTTTCACAGAAATGGAAACCACCTACAACGGCGAGACCGAGACGGCTACGTCCGACGGCGTCAAGGTAGTCTTCGACGCAAATGCAAAAACTCCTTCCGCTCCCGAAGATGCCGAGGAATTCTTCAAGCTCAGCGAAGCCGACCTCAACTCGCTCATCGATGAGCTTACTTCTAGCAAGTTCATTCAGACCCTGGCCCTGGCCTATATAAATGCTTAAGACGGCCTGACCGCCGGCTTTAAGCGGCCGGCGGCCAAAAGGGCTTCCGCTTCTTAAAATTCATCACAAGCAATTAAGAGACCGCATGCGTGGAGGTGGGCGATGCTCCGAAGAGATTTGACTCTGTTTGGAAAATGCATCGCCGCGCTCCTTGCCGCAGGCGGTCTCTTTGCGTGCATAGCGGTAATAGCGGTGGCCGCGGCGTCCAAAGGCGAAAGCGGGGTCTTCGTGCGGCCGGCCGTTTACATTTATAACGGCGACTCCGCCAGCGGCCTCGGCGGCCTCATCCTACAGGCCGCCGAAAGCCACAAGACCGTCAATGCGCTCATAGACCTCACCGAGGCTTCAAGCGAGGCTGAAGCCGCCGATGCCGTGCGGCGCGGCGCCGCAGGCGCGATAATAATCCCCGACGGCTTCTTCGGCAAAGCCGCTTACGGGGATACGCTCACCGCACGGGTCATCCTCCCCGACGGCACGAGCGACGGAAAACGGCTTCTTGCGACCTATATGTCCGTGGCGTCGGGCCTGCTCTACGCAGCCGAGACCGCGGTGTTCGCAGGGGATATCCTAGTAGCGGAATATTTTCCGGAAGAAAACGCCGGGGACTTCAACATTTACCTGAACATGTACATGCTCGGCGAACTGATGGGAGCCGGCGATAAATATTTTCAATACGTGTCCGTGCCATATACAAGGAGCAGCCTAGGCCTGGCAGAGCACTACGCCGCCTGCTTTTTGGCGTTTTTCTCGGGAGTTTCGCTCCTGGCCTTCGGGCGGCTCTACCGCACCGATTTTACGCGTTCGAGGCTTTCGGTGCTGAAGACGCGCGGCGTCGGGCGGGTAAGGTTCCTTTTCGGCAAGTGCCTCTTCCCCTTCGTCTGGCTGCTCGCCGTGCTCGCCGCGTTCACGGCGGCGGGAGCCAAATTCCTTAACGCGGAGATCTCCGCGGCGGCCGTTTTGTCCGCGGCGGGAGCCATGCTCTTTACGGCCGTGTTCGGGAGCCTCGTCTGCGTCAGCGGCGCGTTCACGGGAAGCGCGGCCTTCTTCCTTTTGAGCATGGCCGGGCTCTTCCTTTCGGGCGGCATCGTGCCTTATTCCGCTCTCCCGCCCCTGCTCACCGAGATAGGGCGCTTTACTCCGCTCGGCGCTGCTGTCGGGATGCTCACGCCTCTCCTTGGCGGAAGCTTTTCGCCTGTCTCATACGCAGTCGCGGCGGCATATGTTTTTGTTTCCGCGCTGCTCGTGCACGGCGCGTTTGCGAGGGCGCTGATGTCAAAAGAGGAGCTTTGAGCTTTAAAAAAGCCAAGCCCTTGTCGCTTTTGTACTTGTCTCTTTTAAGTTTTTGTCACTGGAGTAAAAATGGGCGTCTTTACGGTATTCTTAAAAGAAACGCTGAAAAAACCGGCCGCGTTCTGTGCCGCCGCAGCGGCGGCCGCCGTCTGCCTTTTCGCGTTCGCCTTTAAGGACAGCGTAAGGACGCTGAGCTTTGCCGTATACGTTGAGGATTCCTCTGAAGCAGGCTCGGCAGCCGCGGCCGCGCTGTCCGAGTACGATATCATTTTCAAGGAAAGCGCGTCGGAAGTCGAGGAGGCCGTCTACTCCGGCGAGGCCGACTGCGGCGCGGTCGTCTTTAAAGGCCTTGATGAGAAAATGGAGGCCAGGAGCCTGCGGGAAGCCGCGGCCGTATATGCCTCGGAGCAGTCGACGGGCGAAGAAGTATTGAAGCTGATCCTGACTTCCGCGCTCTACGGCGGCGACAGGACGGGGCTTCTTGCAAAGGCTTTTTCCGCTAAGGGCCATTCTTTGAGCAGCGAAGAAATCGATGCCGCGCTAAATGAAGTCGCCGGGCAGATCGATCCGCTCGCCTACGAGATCACCTACGTCGACGGGACCGCCGCCTCCACGGAAAGCGTGCCGCTGCTTCCCGTCGGCGTCATCGCGCTCGCGCTCTTCGTCATCTACGGAGTCTGCACGGCGGCGGCCGTGGTCCCCGCGTCAAAGAAAGCTGCCTCCCGCTTTACCCGTCCGCGCTTTACTTTCCGCGTCATCCTTCCCCGCCTTGCCTCCGCCGCCCTCCTGCTTGCGGCCGCCTGCGCGCTCGGCCTCTTCCTCTCGAAAATGATATTCGGGTCGGGCTCCCTAAAAACCCTCGCCGCGGCCGTGATCTACCTCTTGCTTTTGACGCTCTTCTTCACGGCCCTTGCGCTCGTCACCTTGAGCGAGAACGCATTTTTAAGTCTCACCGCCGTTCTCTCCGCCGTGAGCCTCATCCTCCTCCCGCTCTACTGGGACATCTCGCTCTACGTTCCCGCAGCGTCCTATTTGCGACTCGTCACGCCGCCCTGCTGGATGACGGCCATTTACGGCCTGCTGCCATGACGCCATTCAAGCACGGCGGCCGTCGGTCCCCTGCCCGCAATTTTGCACGGCAGCCGTTCTCCGCCTTTGGGCGGCTTCACCGACTGCACTGACGCCGCATTTGTCTTGGATGCGGCCGTCGCCTTGATTCTTCACCCTTCATTTAGAGCCGACTTTGGCAAAGAAGATGAATATGGCGACGGCCCACGCGGCGATGAGCGCGGCAACCGGAAGGTAGGTGCTGGCCTTGCTCGGGCCGGCGGCTGTTTCTTTTGCTTCTGAGGGCGAATCTGCCGCGGAAGTTTCTTCTCCGCTGGTTTTTCCATTTTTTTGAGCTGCTTCGGCTCCTATCGCCTTTTCTTCTTCTGCGTCTTCCGCAGGCGCCTCAGCGTCCGATGCCCGGGGCTCCTCTGGATTCTTCCCATCATCGGCTTCCGCGCTTCCCGCCTTGACCGTTTCAGAATCTGAATCCACCTCCGCGCTCGCGGCTTCGCCGCTGTAAGCAGAGGCTGCGTCCGCGTCGCCGGCCTCGCCGCCGTAAAGCGTCCGCGCGCCGTCGTAGGCGGAGGTTTCATCCGTGTCGCCCGCTTCGCCGCCGTAAAGCGTCCGTGCGCCGTCGTAGGCTGAGGTTTCATCCGCGTCGCCCGCTTCGCCTCCAAAATAGATTACGTCTCCGTCGCCAGTTGCTTGCGACGTCCCGGCCTTCTGGCCTTCGTACAGTTCCGCGCTTTCGCCGACAGTCCTTTCTGCGACTTCAGCCGTCTGCGTATTCCTCGCCGCGCCCATGCCCCATGCGGCGGCCAATACAACAGCCGCGGCTCCTGCGGCCGCACAAGCTGCCGGGATCCATTTAATTTTCTTCTTCGACAATGGCTTTTTTCGAGCCATTTTATTCTGCTCAAGCACTTTGCCGAGAATGCGCTCCCGCTCCTCGGCCGTCGGGTTCAGCCGATCCAGGGCATCCGAAAGATCGTCATTTTTCATAGAAATCCTCTCCCAGTTCATTTTTCAAAATAAGCCTCGCGTCCCGCAAGCGGTTCCTGACGGTCGACTCGGGGCAGCTAAGGAGCGCCGCTATCTCTTTCGTCGGATATCCCTCGAAGTAATAGAGATAAACCGCCGTCCTGTGCTTTTCCGATAGCGACATGACCGCCTTAAGGACGTCGCTCCTTTCGCACTGGTCGGCCGTCTGGTCCGCCGCGGCTTCCGCCTGGTGCGCCTCCCAGTCGTCGTGATGCCTGAACCAGTGGCGCAGCATATTTTTGCAGATGTTCGCCGCGACCTTGCACAGCCACCTGCGCTCGTGCTCGGCATTTTCAAATGCGGCGTCCGAATCGATAAGGCGGCAAAACGTGTCCTGCGCGGCGTCCTCCGCGTCCTGCCTGTTCTTCAGATAGACAAGGCACAGCCGGAACACCGCGTCGATGTTGCGCTCATATATCAGGGATATTTCTTCATCCGTACGCAATGAAGATTTCCTCATCTTGGCCCTCCTTCCCTTCCGTCTGTTATATATACAATCGGACCCGCAAAAATGTCGGCTCGCCTGCGTATTTTTTTTTGAAAATGATTTTCTAAAGGCAAGTCAGCGGCCGCCAAAGCCCGAGCCACTGAAATGCCCGCCCGTGCAGGCACGGCGGCCGCCGG